>Ga0209594_1000012_pt1 | contig 175131 bp, 139 predicted proteins | sample AshMeaCrysSpring_FD_184126 | JGI IMG/M metagenome (GOLD analysis project Ga0209594, IMG submission 184126) | Groundwater microbial communities from Big Spring, Nevada to study Microbial Dark Matter (Phase II) - Ash Meadows Crystal Spring... | ecosystem: Environmental > Aquatic > Deep...
CGCGCCTCGGTGCGATCCCGGCGCGTTTGTTCGCGGCGCGTCTGGCGGTTCGCTGGCGGATCGCGGCGGCGGTCGTGGCCACCATCCAACTGGCCGCGCTCGCGCTCCTGTCCTTGACGGCCGCCGCGCGGCCTTACGAAGGCCTGTGGTTGAAGCTCGCGGCGGCAACCTGGTTCCTGTGGTTCGCCCCTTTCGCGTTGTTCCTCGCGAAGTCGTGGTCGCTTCGACGTGCGGGGAAGCACTCCGGTTCTCTCGATGACCTCGCGGCCGAACTCGACCGCTTGAATCCCGCCGCGCCCGACGTGTTCCGCACCGCGCGACGACCAGATGTCCACAACACCTCCACGCTCGACGCTTTGGAGACCTTGTTCAAAACCTGGGAGCCGCGCCTGGTCGTTCCCGCCGCCTCGCGGGTGTTCGGTCGCGACCTCGCAGGCATGGCCCGCCGCTTCGGGTTGTCGGCGGCGATCCTTCTGTTCGCGGTCGCCGCGCTGATACCCGCGTTTCATCCCGCTCCCGACTCCTCGCCTGCGGGTTACGGCGGTCGCGCCGCGGGCCTTTTGCGCATGCTGGCGCCGCTGAGCGCCCTTGCGGCCGTTCCCGCACCGCGCCTCACGCCCGTGGGCCTCCCCTCGCGCGTGGCGCGCGGCGACACCGTGGACATCGAGGTCGAGGTGGCGCATGTTCCCCGTGACCGCCCCGTGCACGCCCGGTTGATTCTGTCGGGCGACGGGCCCGGCCCACAGCGAGGCCCGCGCGAGGTTCGCTATGAGTTGGCCGGGGTCCGGGGAGCCGCGGCGAAGGGCTCCGCCAACACACGCCGTTTCCGCTACGGGCCCGTGAATGGCGATTTTTCGGTGCGCTTCACCGCGTTGAATGCCTCTTCCCGGTCATATGACGTTGAGATGGTGACGCCTCCGCGGCTACAGACGCTGACGGTGACGATCACCCCGCCGGCTTATACCCGCCTGCCGCGCGAAACCCGCGAGGTTGCGCCCGCGCGTTTGGCCCTGTTGCCGGGCACGCGCCTCGTGTGGAGCGGCACGGCGGACCGCGATGTCCACGTGTGGTCGGCTTCGTGGACGTCGCCGGGCACGCCCGGTGCGGATTCGGGGAGGAGGCCCGTGCCGCGCGCGGACGCGAGTCGGTCGCACGGGGTGATCGCGCGGGGCAACGGCCGCGAGGTCCGGTGGGAGCGGATGATTCGCTCACCGGGTGCGGTGACCCTGCGTCTTGAGGATAAAACCGAAGAGGGCGGCGCGCGTGCGGAGGAAGGGCCATGGCACATCGACCTGCGCGCCGACGCCGCGCCCGAGATCACCTTGTTGACCCCTGAGGGAGACGGTGAGCTGCCGCGCGGCTTGAAGGTCCCGCTGGTGTTCCGCGCCACGGACGATTTCGGCGTGGGGGCCGTGCGTTTGCATACGGTGTGGCGCGACGCGGAAGGACGCGTCCGGGCGCAAGGATCGCGTGTGATCACCGGATGGCTGGACGCGCGCGACGGACGCGGGGCCGGAGTATGGGACGGCGCGGGCGGCGTTGCGGGAAACGGTCCCGCGCTGACCCCGCAAGCGGGCGAGACCATCGAACTCACGCTCGAGGCGGCGGACAACGACGCGGTCAATGGGCCCAAGAGCGCGCGTTCCGCCACGGTGAGCCTGCGTTTGCCGTCGGCCGAGGAGGTCGCCGCGCAGATCGGCGCGCGCGAGCGCGACGCCGCGGCGGGTCTGGCCAGTGCCATGGAACGCGAGAAGCGGGCCGAGCGCGCGCTGCAGGCGGCCGATAAAGGCAAGCAAGCCGACGCCCCGCCCACCGCCGGTGAATGGGACGTGCGTCGTGTTCTCAGCGACGAGCCGCGCCGTCATCTGCAGGAGTTGCGCCGCCAGCTCGACACCGAGATCCGTCAGGCGGAGCAGGGGGTCTCCCGCCTGATGGACGCGCCGGGACAACCGGGTCAGCACACCCTGCCCCCACACCCTCCGGGTGATGTGAAATCGTTGAAGGACTTGAAGCGGGAGGCCGAGGCCATGGAAAAGCGCCTCCCCGTGCCCGAGATCGCGCGCGCTCCCCTTCCCGAGCGGCGGCGCGCGCTTGAAGCGCTGAGCCGCGACCAGAAAGCCCTTGACGACAAAATGAAGTCCTTGCGCGCCGAGGAGGCGAGCCGGAAAAAGCCGGCGGAGAGTTCGGACAAGACGCCCTCCAAAACATCGCCCGACGCGCAGGCCCGCGAGAAGCGGGAAGAGCGCGCCCGGCGTGAGCAGGAGGAAAATCGAGCGCGTTTGGAGGACGACCTTCGCCGCCAAATCGGCGAGCAGGAGGATTTGAAGAAGTGGCTCGCCGAACAGGAACGCACCGAGGCGGCCAAAGCGCAGCGCGCGGAGGCGGCCGCACGCCAGCAGGATCAAGCCCGCGAGGACGTGCGCGAAGCGCTCGAGCAGATCGACGAGGCCATGCGCAAAGGCCTCGAGAACGGGACGCTCGGGCCCGAGGTGCTTGAGAAGATGGACCGCATCCGGGAGCTGCTCGAAGAGGTGCTCGACGAAGGCGAGAAAGAGCGCCTGCGGCGCGAGTCGGCGGGCGACGAACCCGGCGCCGAGGATCTGGAGCGCGCCATGCGGGAGCTTGTGGACAAGAAGGATGGCCTTAAAAAGGATCTGGAGCGCGCCATCCGCATGCTGGAGACCATGCGCGATCAACGCGCCCTGCGCGACCTCAGCGAGGAGGTGAAATCGCTGGAGGCCGGCCAAAAGGAACTGGCCCGCGCGCTTGACGCGGCCGATCAACCCGACCAGTCCCCTGCCCGGCTCGCGAACGAGCAGGAAGATCTGCAAAAGCGGCTCGAGCAGGCGCAAAAGCGGCAGGAGTCCCTGGCAGCGCGCCCTGCAATGAAACCCCTCCGCAAGGAATCGCTGCCGCAGAAAATGCGGGAGGCCCGTGCCGGCATGCAGAAAGCGTCGGAGCAGTTGCGCAAGGCGAAATCCGACAGGCAAAACCGGGAAGCGCGCGCGGGCGCCAAATCGGGCGCCGACCTCGCCGCCAAAAAACTCGCCGAGGCCGCCGCCGAAATGGAGAAGGCGCTGGCGAGCATGGATCAGGGGGCCGACATGGCCGAGGTGCGCGCGGTGCTGGAGGAAACCCTCGAATTCACGCGGTGGCTGGAGGGCGCGACCAATTCGTCCACCGCCGCGACGACATCGGGGCTGTCCTTCCCGTCGCCCACCGGCCCCGACGCCGCCTCGTCGGCGCGCATCGCGCGCTGGCTCTCCGGCCGTATCGACAAACTCGCGGCCGCGCGTCCGTTCGAGAGCGATGCGCTACGGCGCGCCTCGCTCGGCATGGCCGCCTACGCCGACGCCCTCGCGACCTCGGTGACCTCAGGGGCCTCGGCGGCTTCCGGGACGAGCGCGACGAGTCCCGACACCGCGCCCCTCGATCTTGACGCGCTCGCCGGCGTGCGCCGGCACGCACGCGCCGCCGCGCGGGAGCTCCTCAAGTGGCTGAGCGATCAAAACGGCGGCGGCGGCGAGAACGAAGGCGACGGACAGGGCGACAGCGAGTTCGGAGGGGGAGACCAAGGCGAGTCGGGGAACGAGGGCAGCGACGGCGTCGCGCGGCGCATGCGGGGCATGTCGGGTCAGCAGATGGCCGCCAATCGCCTCACGCAAGAGCTTCTGCGCGAGCTCATGCGGGAGCGCGGGAACGCGGGTGGACCCGGCGAGCCCGGGGGCGCCTCTTCCGGATCGACGGGCGGGCGCCCCTCCGGGTCGCAAGGCGGTTCGCAAGCGGGAAACCAACAGGGAACCGGGGGTGGGGGTCGCGCTGCGGATCAGGGCGTTGCGGGCGGCCCGGGTGGCGCGAGGGCCGGGCAGGGCCCGGGACAAAGCGGACCCGGCGGCGAGTCCTCGCCGTCCTCCCCGTCTTCGTCCTCGGCGCGCGGCGCCGCCGCCAATGCCCAACAACAAATCGCCGACGCCCTGGAAAGCCTCGCCGAAGGCGCGGACGACGGCGGCGGCGCCGCGCGCAAACTCCGCCAGCTCGCCGAGGAGGCGCGCGCGCTGGAGCGCGCGTTGCGCGGTGGCCGTCTCGACCCCGAGGCGCTGCGCAAGCGGCAGGAGCAGTTCCGCACGCGGCTCCTCGAATCGGCCGACGCGATGGAGGAACGAGGCCAGCAGCGCGAACGCCGCGCCGAGGCCTATCGCGGCGGCATCACGCCCGCGACGGCGCGTTCGCTTCCGCTCGACAGCCTTGCGGCGGAGCTCCGCCGCCGTCGTGAAGACGCGCGGCGTTTGCCCCTCACTCCCGAACAAAAACGTCGGGTGGAATGGTACTATGAGAGGTTGATCGGGGATGGCCCTTGAGAAGCTCGGAGCTCGGAACTCGGAACTCGGAGCTTGAACCCAGAATGGAGAACTCGGAACTCGGGCCTTGGATCATGACGGGCAGGGCGCCCCTGTTCAATGCGTCCTGCTTCGCATGCCGCTTGTGTTTCTGAGTTCCGCACTCTGATTTCCGCACGTCCCCAAACATTTCATCGCACAACTCGTCAATGAACCCAATCATGAAACTTGATGCCACGCTCGTCTCCCTCGGCTTCCGGGTGTTGGAGGCGCTGCGCACGGTCTTGGCGTTCGGGCGCTTTGCGCTCGGGCTTCTCGCCGCGATGCCGGGGATGGCGCGTCAGGGGCGCGCGGTGCGCGACCAGCTGGTGTGGATCGGAGTCACCTCGCTGCCGCTGGTCGCGTTCATTTCGGTGTTCACCGGCGCGGTGGCCGCGTGGCAGGCCGCGCACAACTTCGCGGACTACGTGCCGCTGCGCTACGTGGGTTCGGCGGTGGGCAAATCGGTCATGCTGGAGCTCGGGCCGGTTTTGACCGCGCTGGTGGTGGCCGGTCGCGCGGGCGCGGCCATGGCCGCCGAACTGGGGACCATGGCCGTCACCGAGCAACTCGACGCCATGAAGGCGCTCGGTCTGAACGCCCGTCGCCTTTTGTACGCGCCCCGCGTGCTGGCCGCGGTGATCGCCCTGCCGCTTTTGACCATTCTGTCGTCGGCCATCGCCCTGCTGGGGGCTCTGGCGGTGGTGACCTTGTTTCGCGGCATGTCGCCGGAAACCTTCTTTTTCGGTGTTCGCCTGTTTTACGACGACCGCGATCTGGCGGCGGGGTTGATCAAGGCGGCGGCGTTCGGCGGCTGGATCGGCCTGTTCGGCTGCTGGTTCGGCTCCACCAGCACGCGCGGAGCCGAAGGCGTGGGCCGCTCCACCATGGCGACGGTCGTGTGGACGGACATCGCCATTCTGCTCAGTGGTTTCGTTCTGTCTAAATTGCTGCTTCCATGATACCTCGCAACCTGACCCACATCGAGCAACGCGGTGATTTCGTCCAGACGCTGCGCGACGCGTTCAGCCAGCCCGATTCCGCCGTCCGCAACCGCGAGGTCAAGGCCGTGCTGCAACGCCAGCGCGACAAGATCCGTCGCCTGAACCGCGAGGGGTCTTCGGGCGCCGACGTGGTGCGTTTCATCAGCGAAATGGTGGACACGCTGCTCCGCGTGATGTGGGAGCACCTCGAGAACGGCATCCCCGAAGACGCCCATTGCGTGGCGGTGGTTGCGGTGGGCGGTTACGGCCGCATGGAGCTGTGCCCTCAGAGCGACATCGACCTTTTGGTGCTCACCTCTCCCGACCCGGACGGCTACGAGCGGGAGCAGGCCGAAACCATCATCCGCAGCCTGTGGGATTTCGGGTTTTCCGTGGGGTCTTCGGTGCGTTCGCTGGCGCAGTGCAAGGAAGCGTCGGCCAAGGATCCGGAGACTTGGACCTCGTTTTTGAACGAGCGGTTCATCGCCGGCGACTATCGCCTTTACCGCGGATTCGCGGACCTCATGCGGAAAAAGCTTTTTCCGTGGCGCATCGCCGCCCTGGTGCGCTCCAAGATCGGGGAGCACGAGGCCCGTCGGGAGCGCATGGGGTCGCTGGTTCAGATGCTGGAGCCCAACATCAAGGAAGGAAGCGGGTGTTTGCGCGATGTCCACTCCATGATGTGGATCGCCAAGGTGCGTCACGATTGCGCGAATTTCGAGGATCTGGTGAGGGAGGGCCTCATCACCCCGCAAGAGCAGGAAGACCTGCGTGCCGCTTACGACTTCCTGCTGCAGGTGCGCTGCTGCCTGCATTTCATCACCCAGAAGAAGGACGATCGCCTCAATTTCCATCTGCAGCCGGAGGTGGCGGCCGAAGTCGGCTTCACCGACGAAGGCAGTTTCAAGGCGGTGGAGATCTTCCTCAAGGTGTTCTACCACCACACCAAAACCGTGAACCGGGTGACCGAGGCGGTGATTTCGCGCTGGGTTCCGCCCGTGCACGGCGATCGCCGGGGTTCGGCGGCCGTCCGCAACCACGAACGCTTCGCCGCGGTGGACGGCGCGCTCGAGTTGCGCGTGAAAACGGGAAATCCCTTCCGCGGCAACCTCGACCTCATTCTCGACTTCTTCGACCTCGCCAACGCCGACGGCTTGCGCTTCGGCCATCAGGCGCTGTTCCGCCTGCGCCAGGCGGTGGCGCAATTGAGCGTGCAGGAGGGACTGGACCTCTCCGGCCCCCTGTACCGTTTCCTCGCGCTGTGCCAGCGCACCGACCGCGTGGGCCGCATGCTGCGCAGCATGAACGACGTGGGGCTGATCAGCCTGCTGATCCCGGACTTCGCTTACATCTACTGTCACAGCCACCACGACATCTACCACATTTACACCACCGACGAACACACCATCACCGTGGTGAGGCAACTGGCCTACCTGGCCGGCACCACCGAAAAGGAACTCTCCTCGCTGCGGAGCGCCAATGCCCGCATCGCCGATCGCCCGGCCCTGGTTCTCGCGTGCATCTACCACGACCTCGGCAAGGGCCTCGGTCCCGGCCATTCGGTCACCGGCGCGCGGATGTCGTTCGCCTTCATGCAGTCGGCGGGGTTCTCGCCGTCGCGCTGCCAGCTCGTTTCCAACCTCGTGTTGCATCATCTGTTGATGAACGACGTGATCCAACGCCGCGACCTCGACGATCCCAAAACCATCCGCGACTTCCTCACCAAGGTGGAGACCCCCGCGTTCCTTCACAACCTCTACGTGCTGACCTATTGCGACACCTCCTCGGTTCACCCGGACGCCTGGTCGGCGTGGAAGGCCGCGCTGCTTGAAAAGCTTTACGAATCGACGCTGCAAACCATGCTGCGTCCGTATCAGGAGGCCCAGTCCCTCTCTCAAGGGCACGCGCAGGGGGCGCCGCGCCTTCCGGGCGAAGACGAACTGCAGGCCGCGCTCGCGCGCGTGCTGCCCGCCGGCGAGATCGCGGGGCACATCGCCAGTCTGGGCGCGAACTATCTCGCGGCCCATTCGGTGGAGGAGGTGGCGCTTCATGCGGGGCTATTGCGCGAAGCGACCTCGGGCGGGGCGTCCGTTTACGGCGTCCACATCCGCACCCGCGGCACGCACTGGGAGGTCACCGTGGCCGCACGGGACGAAAAAGCCCTTTTGTGCCGGATTGCGGGGGCTTTGGCGCACCTCGACCTCTCCATCCTCACCGCCAAGATCTACACGTTGGGCGGAGAGCGCGCCGTGGACCGCTTCTGGGTGGCGATTCCCTCGGAGGAGGGCCTCACCGCCGAGACTCTGCGCGCTCGTATCGTGCGCGAGCTTTCGTCGAACTTCCGTCTCGATCGCGAGGAGTTGCGCGCGTTGCGCGCGCGCTTCCGCCTGCGTCAGCGCGCGCACGTCGACACCGGCACGGTTCCCAAGGTGTTGATTTCCAACGAACTATCTGACGCCTTCACCGTCATCGACGTGACCTGCCGCGACCAGATCGGCATTCTGTTCCAGGTCGCGTTGGTTCTCAGCGAACTCGGACTCGACGTGCACGGCGCGGTGCTCACGACCGAAGCGGACAAGGTGATGGACTCGTTTTACGTCACCGGAGAGGGTCGCGCGAAGGTTCTCGATGCGGCGCGTTGCGCCTCGATCGCGGAGATTCTCGAACGCGAACTCGCGTCTGCATGACGAAGTCGTGACGCGCGTCTCCATAGACTTTCTAAAAAATTTTTCAAGATTCGATTGACTATTCCTGTCAAGGGCCTTATCATTTAACCAGAGTCATCGGTCAAGGGGAAAATTTTTTGGCTACACACATTCACAACGCAACGCTTGCCGCTCATCGTGATCCTGATCACGCGCGCATGCGTCGTCGCGTGATAGCCAATAAATACGGCCCTTCCGTGCATTCTATCGTTTCACCGGAGACGTCGATCGTCACCGGTTTTTTTTTGTTCTCGGTTAATCGTTCATAATCTGAACCCATCCGGAGGGAGGTGATTTAAGCATGGCCACCAAGAAAAAAGTCGCCAAGAAGGCCGCCCCTAAGAAGGCTGTCAAGAAGGCCGCCAAGAAGGTCGTCAAGAAGGCTGCCAAGAAGGCTGTCAAGAAGGCTGCCAAGAAGGCTGTCAAGAAGGTTGCGAAGAAAGCTGCGAAGAAGTAATTCTTTGCCGCTGATTTCAACTCGTTTGAAATCAATCGTTTACCAAGGGGAGTCGGGCGCAAGCCCGGCTCCTTTTTTTTTCGGGCGCGGGCCTTGCCTCCTAGTTGAGTGGATCCACACGCATCGTTCTCGCGTTCGGGCAAGCCAGGCCCTGTCCCCCTCAAGCCCCTCGCAATCCCGTTTTCGGTGTTCAGTCATCGATGCCATTCCACCTCACGGAAAAAATCGCGGAGAACACCCGAAATACCCACCGTCAAACGAGACGGGGTGGGGAAGTCCTCCGGGTGGGAGACAGATCGCATCGCGCGTCGCGAAAATCTCAACTCATTGATTTCAGGGGAGATCAGTGGACATCGACCTGACAGATGGTGATCCGGGTTCGACAGGCCGTAGATGTGCCGAGCCGCTTGGTCGTTCGGACAGACGGGCCCGCTGGGAGGTCGAAGCGTCAAGACGACGTGCCGGAAGGAGGAACGGGGCCACATATCCGGGCCCCATTCCCCTCCGCGGCGGCGCTTCTTGTCCCTTACATGCGTTCGATGGCGGGAACGCCGATCATTTCCAGGGACTGGCCCAACACCGATTTGGCCGCCCTCACCAAAAGCAACCGCTCACGCTGCTCGTCGGAGCCCAAAATCCGGTTCGAGTGCAAAAAGCGGTGCGTGGCGTCCGCCAGCGAGAGCGCATACTGCGCCAGCGCGCAGGGATCCAGCGAAAAGGCCGCGTTCGCCACGCGATCGGGGTATTGGGCCAAAAGGTCCGCCACCGCGAAGGCGTCGACGTCGTCGAACACCGACCAGCGCACGCCCGTGAGCTCGCCGGGGTCGAACCCCGTGAGCGGCAGGTCGGCCTTGCGGAGAATGCTGCACAGGCGCACGTGCGCGTTTTGCACGTAGGGTCCCGAATCGCCCTCGAAGCTCAGGGCCTGATCCCACTCGAAGCGGATGTCGTTGAGACGACGATTCTTCAGTTCGCTGAACACCAGGGCGCCCACCGCGATGCGGAGGGCGAGGCTCCGGTCGTTCGCCGCGTCGGGATTCTTCTCCGCCATGATGCCGGCGATCTTGTCGCTGGCGGCCTCCAGCACGTCCTTGAGCAGGCTGGCGTGGCCGCTGCGCGTCTTGCCCTTTTCCCAGTTGCCCTCGTCGCTTTTGTGAAGCACCAGGCCGAAAGGGATGTGCTCGTTGCGGTCATGCCAAGGTTCACCCAACAGTTCCAGAACCTTGAACAGTTGCTGAAAGTGCAGCGATTGCCCGTTGTCCACCACGTAGAAGCTGCGCGCGAACGCGTAGGTCTCCCAGCGGTACAGCGCCGCCGACAAATCGCGCGTGATGTACAGAGTGGAGCCGTCGCTTTTTCGGATCAGGGCGGGGGGCATTCCGTAGGCCTCAAGGTCCACCACCTCGGCGCCTTGGCTGGTGGTGAGGATCCCTTTGGCCTGCAACAGGTCGAGCACCGGCTGCAGGCGGTCGGCGAAGAAGGCTTCGCCGATCCACGAGTCGAAGTCGACGTTCAGGATGGCGTACAGGCGGCGCAGTTCAACGAGGGTCACCTCGCGGAACGCGTTCCACAGCACGCGGTAATACGCATCGCCGGCCTCCAGTTTCGCGAAGGCTTCGCGCGCCGCGTTCTCAAGCTCCGGCTCGCCTTCGGCGGCCTTGGAGAACGCCTTGTACAACCCGTTCAGCCGCTCCAGCGTCAGCGTGGCGAGGTCGGCCTCACCCAATCCTTCGCGCACGAACATCACGATGAGCTTGCCGTACGAGGTGCCCCAGTCGCCCAGATGATTCACCCGCGTGACGGGATGGCCGAGCTTGCGGAACACGCGGCTCAGGCTGTTGCCGATCATGGTGCCGCGCAGGTGATGGAACGCCAGCTCCTTGCCCATGTTGGGCGAAGAGAAGTCGATCACGATGGGTTTGCCGGCGCCCACGGTGGAATCGCCGTAGGCGTCCCCGCGCGTCAGCACCTCAGTGACCACGCGCTGCGTGAACAGGGCCTTGTCGGCGAAGAAGTTCAGATAGCCAGACAGGGCCGCCACGCGCGTGAAGCCCGGCGGGGGCGGCAAGGTGCGCGCCAATTCCTCGGCGATGGCCGCCGGGGCTTTCCGCAGGGCCTTCGCGAGCGGAAAACAGGGAAAGGAGAAATCGCCGTGGTCGGCGTGTTGCGGCAAGGTGATCGCCGCCTCGATCTTCGCTTCATCCAGTCCCGACTCCGCGGGGAGCAGCGGGACGATCGCCCGGGCGATCTCGCGCTTAAAGGTCGCCATCGTCGTCCGTTTCCTCGCCGTCGTCAAAGGTGGGCAGGGCGTAGTCCGAAGCCTTCAGCGCCGTCGACGGCGCGTCCGCCCACAGGCGCTCCAGCGAGTAGAACCCGCGCGTCTGCTTCTCGAACAGGTGCAGGATCATGTCACCGTAATCCACCACGGCCCAGCGCACGCCGGGCATGTACTCCGAGCGCAGCGATTTGATGCCTTCGCGGCTCAGCGAACGCTGCACGGTGCTCAGAATCGAGCGCATCTGGGGTTCGTTCGAGCAGGTGGCGATCAGATAATAGTCGGCCACCGTGCTGAGGTTGCGCAGATCCATGAGCACCACCTCTTCGGCCTTTTTGGCGAAGAGCACGGCCGCGGCCTTGTGGGCGGTCGTCAGAGCGGCATCATCGGAGGACGGCGCGGCGGCCCCGCCGGGCGCGGGGGTGATGATGGCGGCTTCGGGCTTGACCGGCTTGTTCAGGAACGACTCGGCCACGATCTGCGCGATGCGCGCGGCCTTGTTGCCCGAGACCTTCAGGCCTTTCAGGCTGACGGAGGCGGCTTTCTCGGCCGCGCCAAGTCGCGGCTTTGCGGTGGCGGTCTTTTTAGCCGCCGTTTTTTTCGCAGCGGATTTTTTCACCGCGGGTTTGTCGGCCGATTTGAACGGTGACGGTTTCACCGGGGCTTTTTTCGCCGCGCCTTTTTTGGCGACGGTCTTTGCGGCCGCTTTTTTGACCGCGGTCTTTTTCACCACCGATTTTGCGGGGGCGGCTTTCTTGACGGCGACCTTTTTCACGGCGGCCTTCTTGACGACTTTTTTCGCGGCTTTCTTCACGGTGTTCCCTGCTTGTTTGTGGGCCATTTTCTCATAAGCTCCTTGTAATCCTTACCGATGATGACGGTCGCTTCCACCAGCGAGGCCGGGTGCTGCAGGTGTACGACGCGGTCCGTGCCCAGCGCGCGCGCGAGGCTTTGCGCGATGGTGTCGGAGGCCGTGCGCGCCAGCACCAGCGTATGCTCGTAGCTCCAGCTGCGGGCGTTGCCCGATTCGATCACGTCGAACCCTTGCTCCACGAGGTAGCCGCGAAACACATCGACCTGGCCGGCGCGCCCGCTGCCGTTCAGAACCTGAATCTGTCCGGTGTTGGCCTTGAAGGCCGGGGGGGCTTTGCGCTCTTCGCCGCACCCGGACAGAACCGTGAGGGCGGACAGGCACAGCGCCGCCAGGGCGGCGGGCGCGTGAAATCTCGGGCCCGCCGTGCGCGGACGCCGACGGAATGCGAAATGGGGCCGGTCGTTCCCGGCGGCGATCACGTGACGCAATTACGGTGTCCGGCTCCCCGGGGTGGGGCGGGAGGTCGTGTAGCCAGAAGGTGAACCACCCCAGGCCTTATAGGCATCCGGTCCGTTGACCAGTTCGAAGTTGAAGGTGAGGCGTTCGGAGGGGCGGTACTCAAGCCCCATGCGCGGGAGCACAACCGAACCAAGTCCGTTGCCCGTCTGATCGAGACCCGGCATCGAGGAATGAATCGGCGTGTGGAAGCCCACATCCACAAACCCCGTCATCAGCGGCGTGAAACGATAGTTCAAGGTGTTGAGGTAGAGACCCGAGGAGGCCGATCCCTGCGGGCCCGACATGGCTGAAAGCGAATAGCTCTGGTTCATGAAAAAGCGACCGGGCTCACCGAGTGACAGCGAGGGTTCACGCGCGACGGAGCCCGCCGTGGAGCCCAGACCGCGCGCCGGGGAGGTTGCGGGTGAAGCCGGACCCGTCATGCCGCGCGCGTCGAAATCCTGGGCGGCGGCCAAAACCGTGCGGGGCGTCGCCTGGGCGCTCCCGACGGCGATTCCCACCGCGCAGACGGCTACGGCCAAGAGCCATGACGGGCTTTGGACCTGGTTCCGAAGCGGCGGTGAAAATCGCATAAAAAGCCCTGGGGTTTTCATGATACCCCTAAAATACAACCTGAAAACAGGGCCCGTGTTATTCCTTGGGGCGGTTTTCCGCATCGACCTTCACCACTTTTTGGGCGAAGGTTTCCAGCGCGGCGTCATCCAGCCACGTGAAGGCCATGATGATGACCAGATCGCCGATCTGCACCAGGCGGGAGGCCGCGCCGTTGACGCAAATTTCGCCGTTTCCCGGCTTTTTTCCGCGAATGCAGTAGGTCTCGAAGCGCGCCCCGTTGTTCAGGTTCACGACCTGGACCTTCTCGAACTCCTTGATGTCCGACAGCGCCATCAGGGCCGGATCAATCGAAATCGAACCTTCGTAGCTGAGGTTCGCGTCGGTGACCGTCGCGCGGTGGATTTTGGATTTGAGGATTTCGCGAAGCATGGGGTCGGAGCGCCTTTGAAAAACCTTGAAAACGGAGGGTCCGTGGTGCCGGGAGCGAGAATCGAACTCGCACGGGAATTACCCCACCGGATTTTGAGTCCGGCGCGTCTACCAATTTCACCATCCCGGCAGGAACGGGAGGGGTAAATATAGTTCGAGGAGGGAAGAGTGATTAGGGATCAGGCGGAAATAGACGGTGAGAGGCAGGTGGTCAGTGGTTGGTGGTATGAGGGGCAAATTTGTCAACAAGATGAACGGAAACGCGGCGCCCACTCCCATACCCAACCCTGTAACCACATACCACCTGCCACACTCTCAAACCACCGCCCTCCGCACCTTACATCCCCACCACCCTGTATTCATACCCGAGTGTCTTCAGGCGTTTCCCTTCGGCCTCGGCGGCGGCGGCGCTGTGAAAGCCGCCCGAGAGCACGCGGAACAGCTCGCGATCACCCGACCTGAGGGGCGCGATGCGCGCGATGACCTTGCGGCCGGCCAGTTCCTTCACGAGGCGCTCGGCGTTGTCCCGCAGCGAGAATACGCCCAGCTGCAACGTGTGGGTACCCGCGATCCTCGGCTTTTCCGGAACGGCAGGGGTTGTTGGGGTGGGGCGCGCGGCGCGCGTTGCGGACAGGGAGCGGGCTTCCGGTGAGAGCGGCCAGGTCCAACGCAAGGAGTCTTCCCACGCGGTGGCCTTCGGCGACTGGGGGTCGGCCTGCAGGGACAGCAGCAGCAGGCCGGGGGTTTCCTCCGGCGGCATGCGCCCGTGCGCGCCTTGCAGGGCGCGGATGGCGGCGGCCGTGTCACCCGGTTCGCCGCGCGCCATCAGCGCGCGCGCCTGGGCGGCGCGCGCCAGCGGCCAGAAATAGGCGCCCGAACCTTTGGCCTCGATCAGGCGGAGGTAGGCGAGGGCCGTGTCGAGGTAGGCGGCGCGCGCGGGTTGGCGCTTCACCAGTTGCAGGCAGGCGTGCGCCATCCAGTAGGCCGCCTCCTGAGACCACACGCCGCTGGGGTGGCGCTGCAGGTAAAGCCGGAACTGCGGGATGGCGAGGTGGAACCGGTCGGCGGCGTAGTGGTACTGCCCGAGCCTGAACACGGATTCACCGCGCATTTGCTCGGGCGCGGAATCGGATGACGCGCCCGTATAGCCGCGCGCCGAGGCCTCGCCGTCGGCCTCCAGCTTGCCCGCGAACATCGAGTTCCACACCGCGGGCAGGTCGCGGGCGTGGCGGCCGACCAGGGCCTGGGCTTCGTCGAGGTTTCCCTCCGCCGCGAGGCGCCCTGCCTCGCGGCGCACCGAATCCGCCTTCGAGGCCGCGGAGGCCTGCGCGACGGTTTCGGTCGCCGGCATGAGGGTCAGGGCGAGGGCGCACAGCGCACCGACCCGGGCGTTCACGCGCCCGCAACGCGACCTCACATCCCTGATCACGAACATCATCCCCTCACGCTCCGGAAGAGGTGGTTGAAGCGGCGGATCCGTGAGGCGCGTTCTGCTGCACGATCTGGCGGAGCCTCGCGATTTCCTGATCGCGGCGGCGCAGTTCCAGCCGCAGCATCATCACCCGCCACGCGTCGATGAAGGCGAACAGCACTACCCCGGCGGAGAAGGCCAGCAGGATCCAGAACCCCAGCACCAACGAGGTGCTCCACGTCAGGAACGAGAAGGCGATCGGCAACCCCAAGCTGTGCTGGTTCTGGAAAATGACGACGGCGAACACCAGAAGCAGCGCGACGAAAAGGATGCGGCGGAGGAGTTTCATAGGGTGCCTCATGGGAAATGAGCAATCCTCAAAAAGAACTGTACAGCAATACAACAGTACAACAATTAACACGGCGCGGTTTAAATGTTACTTCCCGTCATCCTGCCTTTACTGTCGTACTGCTGTACGGTAGTACTGCTAAAAATCAGGCCATGACGAACGAAAATTGAGCATTCCTCCTCAATCCGTCACGACCTCACCCCGCAAGATTAGTCCGCGCCTCTCGATGATGCGCGCCTTGACGTACGCGCCCTTCTCGACGCCGGGCGCGGCGGGGACGATGATCTTTTTGAACCCGTCGGTCTTGCCCATCCACTCGCCGTCGTTGCGGCTGGAAGGCGACTCGATCAGAATCTCCTCGACGCGGCCCACGAGGGCTTCCAGTTTTTCCTCGGTGTGGCGCATCTGCGCCTCGATCACGCCCTCAAGGCGTGATTGCTTTTCCTCGGGAGTGAGGGTTTCGACTTCGTCGAAAGACGGCGTCCCTTCGCGCGGCGAGTAGGAGAACATGAAGGCATGGTCGAAGCGCACGGCCTCCATCAGCGACAGCGTGTCGGCGTAGTCGGCTTCCGTTTCGCCCACGAACCCCGTGATGATGTCGGTGGTGATGGACACATCGGGTATGGCGGCGCGCAGCTCCTCGACGATTTCGAGATAGCGCTCGCGCGTGTACTGGCGGCGCATTTTCTTCAGCAGCGCCGTGGAGCCCGATTGCAGGGGCATGTGGACGTGCTTGCAGACCTTTTCGCACTCGGCGATGGCGCGGATGGTGGCTGTGACGAAGTGGCGGGGGTGGGGCGAGGTGAAGCGGATGCGGCGCAGACCCTCCACGTCGTTCAGGCGGCGCAGCAGGTCGGCGAAGCTCACCGGCTCGGCGCCGGAGACGTCGCGGTACGAGTTCACGGTTTGGCCGAGCAGGCACACTTCGGTGACCCCGTGCGCGACGATGTGCCTCACCTCGGCGATCACCTCGTCGGCTGCGCGGCTGCGTTCCACGCCGCGCACATTGGGGACGATGCAGTAGGTGCAGCGCTTGTTGCAGCCGCGCATGATGGTCACATGCGCGGAGACCGAGCCGTCGAGCCGGGCCATGAGGCCCTCGTAGTTCTCGAAGTCGTTCTGCTCGGTCCACACCACGGGGGCGGCATCGCGGCTTTTGCCTCCGGCCTGTCCGCGGGAAGCGCGCGCCCGGCGCTCCTCCTGACCTTCAAAGATCATGTTCTCGAGCGCGCCGTAGCCGTCGGGGCCGACCACGTAATCCACGTGCTCCAGCGCGACGGGGATCTTCTCGCCGTGGTTTTGGGCCATGCATCCGATCACCGCGATGCGCACATCCGGGCGCTGGCGCTTGTGGAACCGCAGGGCCGCGACGCGCGCGTAGGCTTTGTCCTCCGCGCCGCCGCGGATGCTGCAGGTGTTCACCACGAACAGGTCGGCCTCGTCGGGATTTTCGGTGATCGCCATGCCGCGCTTCTCCAGCATGGAGGCGACCATGTTGGAGTCGTACTCGTTCATCTGGCAGCCGTAGGTGGCCAGCAGGTATTTGCCCCCGGCCTGGGGGGAAGCACCCGGTGAGACGGCGGTGGCGTCGGTGGCGGGGGAACGGGGATTCAGGGGGCTTGTCATGGGATTGTCTCGAGCGCTTCGCCGATCAGGGTCTGAAGCTCGGGGAGGGTATCGACGGCGATGTCGGGACCTTCGGCCATGATGGCCGGCACATCGCCCAAACCGCCCTTGAACAGCACGAAGGCCGTGCCGGCGGCACGTGCGGTGCGCAGATCCTGCAGGCTGTCTCCGACAAGGACGGCGTCGTGAGGCGCGATCTTCAATCCGCTCAAAATGGAGTCCAAACCTCGTGGATCGGGCTTTTTACCTAAAGGGCCGTCGCCGGGGATGACGTGCGTGAAATGGTCGAACCACCCGAGGTGACGCAGAATGCCGAGGGCGGGTTTTTCGGGTTTGTTGGTGAGCACGGCCATGGGAATGCCGCGTGCGGCCAGAGCGTCGAGCAGAGCGCGAGCGCCGGGGTAGGGGATGGTGCGGTCGAGGCAGTGCTCGCCGTAGTAGTCGAGGAACCAGCGCATTGTGCCCGCGAAATCCTCGCGGATCATGGGCCCGGGCATCTCCGCGCTTTCGAGGCTGCGGCGGATCAGGTCATCGGCGCCGTCGCCGATGTAGGACACGATGGTTTCTTCCGGGAGAGCCTTGAGGCCCCGCCACGCGAGCGTGGCGTTGACCGCCGTGACGAGGTCGTAGCGGCTGTCGATGAGCGTGCCGTCAAGGTCGAAGACCCAAAGTTTGAGGGCGCGCGGATCGGGTTCGGGGCGGGAGAGGGGCATCGTGGAAAAGATAGCGATCAGGACCCGATCGACCCAGAAAAACAAACACCCGTCAACCAGCGGGTTCACGGGTGTTTTCCGCGGGGGCAGACTGCGCTTAGGCGCGCGGCCGCCCTATTTGAGGCGCATTATGCGACGCGTGTCCCGTGCCTCATCGGCCAACAGCTCGCAGAGGTACGTGCCCGCGGGCAAATGCGACACGTCGAGCTCGGCGATGTGGCGACCGGCGTCAAGCGATTTGCGCGGCGAGCGTGCGACCACCTTGCCCCCGAGATCGCGCACGCTGACGGTGACCGAGGAGGCCGGGGTCGCCAACTGAAAGCGGATTTGCCCGACGGACCCCGTCAGTCCGATGTAGCCGGTGATTCCGAACCACGGGGCGCCTGCGCCCTGCAGGAGTCCCACCACGGTTTTGGTCGTTGTGAACGCGTCGCTCGTATCGGCCAAGGCCGGGTTTTTCAGGGTGGCGACCCGAACCTTAACCGTGGTCGATGAGGTGTCGGGAACCGTCCAGGCCACCGTGCCGGTGCTGGCAAGCACCTTCGGCGCCAGAGTGAACCATTGGGTGCCGTTGTATGAGTATTGGAGCGTCACCGTGTCGATGTGGGTCGCCGTCCAGGTGATGTTCTGCACGGTCGCGCCGACCCACGAGGTGCTCGCCGTGGGTGAGGTCAGAGCGAGCGTCGGCACGAGGGCGGGCAAGATGGAGAAGGTACCGGCCAGGGTGTCCGCTTCGCTCGGACGATTCGAGTTGAACGCGCGGAAGCGTCCCTTGGTCGTGAGCGTGTTGGGAACGGCCCAGGCCAAAGACGACGCCGAGAGGGAGAGGTTTCCAGTGGGGGAGATCACCCCGATGGGGGACCAGGTGGCGCCGCTGTCGGCGGAGAACTGAAGCGTGACCTGCGCGATGTCCTTGTGTCCGACCTGGATGCGGACCGTATCGCCGACGCGCGCCGACAACCCGCCATTGAGGCCGCCGCCGACGCCTGTGAGCGCCAGCAGCGTGTTGGTGATGATCGAGCCATTGGCTTTGGCGATCCACAGGCTGCCGTTTTGGTGGCTGGCAATGCCGGTCACGCCGCCAAGGATGGTGTCACCGAGCGACGTGGTGCGCCAGGTCAATCCCGTGTCGAGGCTGACCGCCTGAAACCCTTCGCCGATCGCGACGGCGACGGGAGGATTTCCCGCGAAGGTTACGAGCTTGACCGTGCCGGGCAGCAAGGAGGATGCGGTGTTCCAGTTGGTGCCACCGTTTGTTGTTTTCAAAATCATCCCGCCCGAACCGCCGGCAATTCCGGCACGGCCGTTCAGGAAGGCCAGTCCGTTGAGCGTCTCGGTCGTTCCGGTTTGCTGCGCGGTCCAGTTGTTTCCGCCGTCCACGGTTTTCATGATCGTACCGGTCGCGCCTGCGACCCACCCCGTGTCCGCGTGCCTGAAGTGGACGGCATTCAGGGCGGCGTTGGTTCCCACGTTCAGGCCCAGCCAATCCACCCCGCCGTTTTGCGTTCTGAACACGGTGCCGTTGTCGCCCGCAAAGAATCCCCTCGTCGTGTCGACAAACGACATGCCCCGGAATCCGTAAGTGGTGTTCGGTTCGGTTTGCGCGGTCCAGGTTTCACCGGCATCTTTCGTGACGTAAACCGACGATTTGGTGCCGGTGGCCCAGCCGGTTTTCCCCACAAGGTGAACCACGTTCAGATCGGGACGTCCGGCGATTTCACGGCGCGTCCAGGTCACGCCGCGGTCGCGCGTGGTCAACACGACGCCGCCTTGACCGACGGCCACGCCCGTATCCGCCCCGCTGAAGTGAAGGGAGCGCAACAGATCACGCGAGGTTTTCACGGGCGTCCATGTTGTGCCCGCAAAATCACTCCGTAAAATCAGGCCGCTGTCGCCCACGGCGACACCCAGGCCGGCGATCGAAAAAACCGCATTCACGTTGCGGCCGCTGGTCGCCCCTCGACGGGTCCAGGTGGTCCCGCCGTTGCTTGTGCTCAGCACCAGGCCCGAATCACCCGTGATCCAACCGGTCGTGGCGCTCACGAAGTGAAGGTGACGCAGCTTCAGGGTCGTCCCCGAGGTTTGCGATGTCCACGAATCTCCGGCATCCACCGTTTTGAGAATGGTGCCCGAATCACCGACGATCCAGCCGGTCGACCCGGTCGCAAAGCGCACGGCGTTCAGGTTTTTGGTGGTCGAGGTGGAACGCTCGACCCACTGTTCTCCGAATTGAGTGGAACGGCGAAAGGTGCCCCCGTCGCCGACGACGAACATCGTATCGCGATTGTAGAGGTGAACACCGCGCAAGGTCGCGGTGGTGCCGCTGGTTTGCGGGAGCCACCCCGTGAAAATTCCGCCCTTGAGAATCAAACCGTTCTGGCCCACCGCCAAACCCATCACATTGGTGGGTTCGTTCAGCGGACTGTTCAGGTCGATGGCATGGAGCGGCGCGGTGCCGGCATGCACGATGTTCCAGATAACCCCGCCGTCATACGACCAGCGAATGGTCCCGGAGTCACTTACCGAGAACAAGGTCGCGCTGCTGGTGAGCGCCACGCCGGTCAGGTTCGCCTGAGCCCCCGGGGTGGCGCCGACGTTTTGCTGCATCCAGCTGAGGCCCCCGTCGGTCGTTCGGATGACGAGGCCGTTTTTGCCGACCGCCCAACCGGAATCGAAACTTCTCATGAAAACCACATCGAGGAGGTTTTCCCGTGTGAGGGGTTGCGCGCTGAGTTGGGTTTTGTAGAACGGTTGGGCAAAAAGCCCCGAGGTCGACACAAACAGAACAAGCAGGGCGGTACGCAGCATGGAACTCCTGGAAACCCAAGGTTTCGGACGGACGAGGATGGCGGGTCGGGAATGGAAGAGGGGACGAAAAGCAGGGTCAATAGGAAGTCAAAGACCCTGGTTTCCCCACCAAGAAAGTGTGCCATTCTGACCGCAACCGCGCATCAGAGGCCGAATGTCGGAACAGTGACGCGGTCTGGTTCAGTCTTTGTTCCGCACCATCACGACCGCACTCCCGTTCCAGTACACCGTATCCACCGCGGCCACGAAGGTCGTGTATGCGGCGGCGTGTTCGGGGTCGATGAAATCCTTCGGCGACAATCCCGCGCGCTTGGTGATGGCGGCCTTGGGCACCTTGGTGCCGCCGAGATACCCGCGTTCGGGCGCGAGCGCCAGTTGTCGCGATTTGAGCTCGGGCAGGCCTTCCACGCGGGCGTTCAGCCAACCATCGGGGATGGGCGCGATGCGCTTGAAGATCCAGGCCAGCCGGCCTGTGAGCGCGTTCACGCGCCGCGAACTTTCGACGCTTAGCAGGCTGTCCTTGCCCACGACCCGGACGCGGATTTCCTCGCGGGCCAGCACCGGGCTGACGCTTGCGAGCGCGTTGAGGTCATCGGGGGTGAAGGCGAGGGTGTCGGGGGCGCTCGCAGCCGCAAAGGCGCGGGCGGCCGCGAGCAATGAATCGGCACGTTGCGCCGAGGCCGGGGTCGGCACGAGCGCTTCCACCGCCGAGGCCGGGGAGACCAGCAGACGGTACTGCTTGTACTGGAGGGTGATGATGATGGCCGCCACCGCCACAATGCAGGCGGGAGCCAGCAGGATGAAAAACAGGAACGAGCGGCGGGAAAAGACGGGGGGAGGGATTTCGCGCATGGGTGCCTTCGGGGAAATGCAAAGATAGTTCCGCACGGTTCGAGAGAAAAAAGGCCCCCGGAGGAGTGCTCCGGGGGCCTTGAAGGTGCGTCGACGCCGAGGGGTTACTCGTGCGAGCCGGCTTCGCCGCCGGCCTCGTTGGCCTTGATCACCGGAGATTCCCAGTTCAGCTGCTTCTCGAACGAAGGGTCGAGCAGCCCGCGGAAGTTCACGTCGGCCCACATGAACGTGATGAACAGCGCGAGGAACGCGAAGTTGCCGAGGAACACGATGGTGTTCAGCTTCGACTTCTCGTACTTGAGGCCCATCAGAAAACCGGCGGTCACGGAAACCATGGCGATCGACAAGCCCAAAATCACAAGACCCTTGAGGACATGGAGGTCGATCCACTCCAGGCCGATGGCCTCAAGCGGGAGGAGGGAGACCACGATCATCGCGCCGGCGAGCGCCAGCAGCGAGATGTAGACGCGCAGCAGAACTTTGAAATCGTATGTGTGACCGGGAAGATTCTGTTCCATGGCTTAGCCCACCAGGTAAAGAAGAGGGAAAAGGACGATCCACACCAAGTCGATCAGCGCCCAGTACAGGCCGCTCAGTTCGACCGGAGTGATGTAGGAGCGGGTGAACTTCACCTTGCGCGACACCAGCAGGCACCAGATCATCAGGCCCATGCCGATGAGCACGTGCAGGACGTGCAGGCCCGTGGCGGAGAAGTAGAAGCCGAAGAACACGTGCGCGTGCGGGTCGGTGAAGCCGGTGGCGGTCCACGCCTTGCCCGGCAGCGTGCCGTGGTGGAACTTGGAGGCATACTCGAAGTACTTGACCACGAGGAAGCCGGCCGCGAACAGGAGGCTCAGCCACAGGCTGCGGCGCACCTTCGCCTGATCGCCGCGCTGTCCGTACATGGCCGCGAGGGCCATTGTGAAACCGCTGGTGAGCAGGAAAAAGGTGTTGATGGCGCCAAGGCGCAGATCGAGGTGGGCGCGGCCTTCCGCGAACGCACCGGGGAAGCGGTACATCAGGATGAAGCCGCCCACCAGGAGCGCGCCGAACATCATGATTTCAGAGGCCAGGAACAGCCACATGCCCATCTTGTGCGACTCGAACTCCTGTTCGAGGTCGTCGAAGTGGTGGGCGACTTCGTGCTCTTTGGGGGCGGTCAGCTCGGCCATTAGGCTTTCTCCACAGGGTATTCGTACGGACCTTCGGTCACGACCGGGGTCTCGGTGAAGTTGTACAACACAGGCGGGGTTTCCGCATGCGTCCATTCGAGGGTACGGGCGCCCCAGGGGTTCTGGGGAGCGATCGCCCCGTTCTTGAGCGAAATCAGCAGGTTGAACAGGGCGGTGAACAGGCCGACGGCCAGGATCACGATGCCGATGGTCGACAGCTGGTGGAAGATCTGGTACTCGGCCAGGTAGTTGTAGTACCGGCGGGGGCTGCCCTGTGAACCCATGATCAGCTGCACGAAGAAGGTGAGGTTGAAGCCCACGAACACGAGCACGGCGCCGATTTTGCCCCACAGTTCATTGAACATGCGGCCCGTCATCTTCGGCCACCAGTAGTAGATGCCGCCGATGAAGGCGATCATGGTGCTGCCCATGGCCACATAGTGGAAGTGCGAAACCACGAAGTAGGTGTCGTGCAGGTGGATGTCCACCGACAGAATGCCCAGGATGATGCCCGTGAGGCCGCCGATGGTGAAGTTGAACAGGAACTGCAGCGCGTACAGCATGGGCGTGGTCAGCTTGATGGAGCCCTGGTACAGCGTCGTGGTCCAGTTGAACACCTTGATGGCCGAGGGAACGGCGGTGAAGAACGTGAGGAACGAGAAGATCGTCACCGCCACGTCGGACTGGCCGGCCACGAACATGTGGTGACCCCACACCAGGAAGCCGATGATGGTGATGGCCACCGAGGAGAAGGCGATGAACTTGTACCCGAAGATGTCCTTGCGCGAGAAGGTCGCGATCAACTCGGACACCACGCCGAAGGCGGGCACCACGATGATGTACACGGCGGGGTGGGAGTAGAACCAGAAGAAGTGCTGCATCATCAGCGGGTCGCCGCCCAGCGAGGGGTCGAAGATGCCGATGCGGAAGAAGTTTTCGATCAGCAGCAGGGCGAGGGTGATGCCGAGCACGGGGGTGGCGAACACCTGCATGATGCCGGTGGCGTAGAGCGCCCACACGAACAGGGGCAGGCGGAACCAGGTCATGCCCGGGGCGCGCATCTTGTGGATGGTGACGATGAAGTTCACGCCGGTGAGGATCGACGAGAAGCCGAGGATGAACGCGGCCGTGAGCATCCACAGCACCGCGGGGTTCTGCGACAGCGAGTAGGGCGCGTAGAACGTCCAGCCCGAATCGGCCCGGCCCTGCGTCAGCGAGAACAGCGCGAGGATCGCGCCGATCCAGTACAGGTAAAGGCTCGTGATGTTCAGCTTGGGAAAGGCCAGATCCTTGGCGCCCAGCTGAATCGGCAACAGGAAGTTGCCCAGGGCGCCGGGAATGCCGGGGACGACCACCAGGAACACCATGATGACGCCGTGCATGGTGAACAGATGGTTGTAGGTATCGGGGGTCATGAAACCCTCGAGCGGCGACCACAGCTCCATGCGGAACAGGAACGCGTAGGTTCCGCCCGCGATGAAGAAGAAGAGGATCGACGCGAGGTACATGAGGCCGATCCGCTTGTGATCGACCGTCACCAGCCAGTTCAGGAAACCCTTGCTGGCCTTGAAGTAATTGATGTTTTCGTGATGTGCGCTCATGGTCTTGTCCGTTCCGCTGTCTGGCTTATTTCAGGGTCTGGATGTAGGCTGTGATGGCTTCGATTTCGCGGTCGCTCAGGATGCCCTTGTACGAGGGCATGATGGGGGCGAAGCCGGCGACGATCTGCGAAGCGGGGTCGAGGACGGATTGCTTGATGTAGGCTTCGTCGACGGTCACGTTCTCGCCGGAGGCGAGCGGGTGCGTCTTGCCCCACAGGCCTTTCCACGTGGGGCCGATGCCCGCGGCGCCGTCGACGCTGTGGCAGGCGTTGCAGCCGCGCTTGGTGTACACGGTGGCGCCGAACTGGTCGAGGGGCATGTCGCCGCCGGAGGCCGCCGCCGCTTCGCTCAGCCAGGCTTCGTACTCGTCCTTCTCCAGAACCTTGACGGCGGAGAGCATGTAGGAGTGGCTGGTACCGCAGTACTGCGTGCACAGAACCGGGAACACGCCGGTCTTGGTGGCTTCGAACCACAGGGCCTGGTAGCGGCCCGGGACCACGTCGACCTTGGTGCGGAAAGCCGGCACGTAGAAGCCGTGGATCACGTCGGTGCTCGTGACGCGCAGGCGCACGGGCTGGTGCACCGGAACCACGAGGGTGTCGTTGCTGAAACCCTGCGGGTAGTTGAAGGTCCAGTTCCACTTCATGCCCACCACGTCGATCGCCTTGGCGTTCGAGGGGGCGATGCGCATGTGCCACCAGCCGCGCATGCCGATGAAGAACAGCGCCATGACGATGAGGAGGGGGATCACGGTCCACGACGTTTCGAGCATCGTGTTGTGGATCATCTGGCCGGAGGCCATCTGGTCCTCGCGCTTGCGCTTGTACTTCAACACGAACGCGGTGATGAGGCCCACCACGAGCACGAAGAAGAACAGCGAGATCCAGTAATAAAGATTGAAGGCCCAGTCCACCATTCCTGCGAAGGTGGAGGCTTGTTCAGGCAACCAGAAGGTCTTGGTGGTTTCCATAGTTTGTCCGTTGTCTCGATCGAAGAATCTCGAAGGAGTTCAGGCTTCCTTTCCCATCGGGGGGGCGACGGTCAGGGACCGGGAGTCCCTTACCACCACGGTGGTGTGAGCGACAAAAAGAGGCGTTGCGGAATCTCCGCAAGTGCCGCTTTCCTGAAGTTTCAGGGGGCAAATGTATAAAAGCCGCAACAAAAAGAGGCACCCATTCTCAGGCCGTTTTCGACTTGCGATTGCGCGCCTCTTTCCGCCACAGCGGAATCAACAGCAACAACAAAAGGATCAGCACCACGAGACCGCCCGCCTTCATGAAATTGCGGGCGAACAGGACGTAGCCCTGTGCGTGCTCGTCGTATTTGAAGCACATCAGCGCGAACTTCTCGCCGATGGAGAGCGACTTTTCCTCCGACGCGTCCAGGAGCGCCAGGCGCATGTCGCGCGGCGAAAATTCGATGCCGTAGAGGTAGCGCGAGACCGCGCCGGTTGGGCTCAAAAAGATCAGGCCCGCGGCATGAGCGAAATCGTTCTGGCCCGGCACGTAGTTGTAGTTGAAGCCGACCGAGCGGGCGAAGGTGCGCACCGTCTTGTAGTCACCGGTGATGAACCGCCAGTTTTCGGCGGCGCCCGGTTTGTCGAGCAGGGGGACGAGGCGTTCCTTGACCGGGCGCGCCTCTTCGGGGCCTTCGCGCCAGTCCATGCCCACCGTGAGGATTTCGTAATCGCGGCCGGGGAGTTGATCGATGCCCTTGAGGGCCTTCACCATGCCGTCCTGCACGAGCCCGCACAGCATGGGACAATGGAAGTAGGCGAAGTTGACCAGCACGGGGCGGCCGGCCTTGAAAAACTCGCCGAGCCTGACTTCGCGGCCCGTTTCATCCACGAACGTGAGGGAGGTATCGACGTGGTCGCCGAGGCGCTCCTCGATGCCGGCGCCCACGGTGGCCTGCAGCATGCCGCCCGCGGTGTCCGGCGTGGACATGTCGGGCATCACCGCGAGGGCGGCGGCGAGCAAGGCGGTGGAGATCACGGGCGGTTACCGGTGAGGTTCGTTACCGTGCGGCTTTTTCGGCGACCACGGCCGCCATGGACTTTTCGATGTCGCCCAAGGCTTCGGCCTGCTCGGCGCGATGCTCAAGAAGGCCCGCGCGGCTGACTTCGGCTCCGAGGGTGTCCTTGAGTTTCATTTCCTTGCCGGCCGCCGCCGGAACCCAAAGAACCACGATGAGCACGAAGGCGGCCAGAATCGCCATGCTGAAGGGAATGGCCCAAATGGCGTAGGTGCCTTCGAAGTCCTGGAGTTCGTGACCGCCGTGGGCGTGTTCGGAGTGGGTGTGGTTGCTCATTTGTGGGGAATTCCGTTGTCGTAGGACAGGCATTCCGGGAGGCGGGGATCGCCGACCGGGATCAGTTTCGCCTGACGCATGTTGTGGACGAGGAAGAATAAATAAAACCCGCCGATGGCAAGCAAGGAGCCGATGTCGGAAAGGCCGAAGTGGGGGCCGTGGTGGTGGAAGTAAGGCTGAACCAACCAGTAGATGTCCACATAGCACATCACCAGCAGCAGGGCCGCGCCCGTCGCCAGCAGGGCCGGGCGGCGCTTGATGTTGTGGGACATCAGGAACAGGAAGGGCAGCACGAAGTGCAGCCAGGGCAGGGACAGGCTCACGGCCTTCCAACCGCCTTCGGCGCGGTGCAGGAAGAACAGGGTCTCTTCGGGAATGTTCGCGTACCAGATCAGCATGAACTGGCTGAAGGCGATGTAGGTCCAGAAGATGTTGTGGCCGAACAGCAGTTTGCCCATGTCGTGGTAGTGCTCCACGTTCACGGAGGTCTGCACGTGCCCGGTGCGCTTGAGCCAGGTCACCACCAAGATCAGAGTGCAGTAGAACGCCACCACCGCGCCGGCGAAGAAGTACACGCCGAACATGGTGGAGAACCAGTGCGCGTCGATGGACATGATCCAGTCGATGGCGTAGAACGTGAGGGTGAGGCCGAACAGGATCAGGCCGACGGTCGAGACCTTGGCCATGCGCACGCTGAGCGCCGGATCGCGGCTTTCGTCCTGTTGGCGCGAGGTCTTCAGGAACCACCAGCCCAGAAGCGACCACACCACCAGGTAAATGGCCGCGCGGGTGTAGAAGAACGGCTGGTTGAGGAAGGCCGCCTTGGCCTGGATCAACTTGTCGGTGGCGCGGACCTCTTCGTGCGACCAGTGGAACAGGTCGTGCACGCCGGTCAGCAGCGGCAAAAACAGGATGGCGAGGATGAACAGGTTCCCGCCCATGTTTTCGGCCGTGCGCCGCACCGTCACGCTCCAGCTCACGCGGGCGAGGTGCTGGACCATCACGAAGAAGATGGCTCCCAGCGAGATGGCGAGGAAGAAGCTGAACGCCGTCAGGTAGGAGACGTACAGGTTTTGGCTGTTCTGAAAGTAGGCGACGGCGCACAAGGCCACGCCGACAAGCCCGGCCCACAGGAACCAGGTGGTGCTTTTGGCCAGCTTGTCGTTCAGCTGGAGAGTGTCGCGGGTATCAACCATGTCCATGCACCTCAGTTGCTCTGTGTGGCGGAGTCGCCGCTGCCCGCGAGGCGGGTGTGCTGCAGCGCGCGGATGTAGGCGACGATCGCCCAGCGGTCCGCTTCGGGAATCTGTTTGCCGTACGCGGGCATGTTGCGGATGCCCTTGGAGATCACCTGGAAAAAGTGGCCGTCGGGCATCGCCACGAGGCGGGCCTCATGCAGGTCCGGGGGAGGGAGGAAGCCGCGCTTCACCACCATGCCGTTGCCGCTGCCCGAAGCCGAGTGGCAGGGCGTGCAGTAGATGTCGTAACGGGCGCGTCCGCGCTCCATCAGCTCGGTGGTGACCTTGACCGGGATGGTGGTCACCGGGTTCAGGCTGTCGCCGCCGCGGTGGAACGCATCGTCTTCCTTCAGCAGGCCGCGCGCGACCGTGCCTTCGGGGGGCGTGCGCATGTTGCGGCCGTCGGCGAAGAAATCATTGCCCTCGTAGGCGTTGTAGCGCGGCTGGAACTCCATGCCGTGCATGATGAACAGGGGCGGCTTGTGGGAGGTCTGGCCCCGGCAACCGGAGAGAAGGACCGCCGCGCCCAGCAGGGCGAATCCCATCAGGGTGGTGGTTTTCAAGTCAGTCCTCCAGAACTTCGATGTGGGTGCCGCCGATCGACGCGAGCAGCTCGCGGGCCGATTCCACGGTGAACTTGGGGTCGCGGGCTTCGATCGAGATGAAGAAGCCGTCGTCGGTCGCCTTCTTGAAATTCTCGCTGCGGAAGAGCGCGTGGTAGAAGCGCGGCAGACCGTTGAGGGCCAGCATGCCCAGAATGCTGCCGAACGCCGTGAACAGAATGCCGGGCTCGAACGTCACCGGGATGTAGGCCGGGTAGGCCACCATCGGCTTGCCGCCGATGAGCAGCGGGTAGGCGAACTTGTGGATCCACAGCTGCAGGCCGAAGCCGCCGAAGGCGCCGGTCATCGCGCAGAAGAACGCGATCCAGCCGAGCTTGGAGTCGCCGATGCCCATGGCGCGCTCGATGCCGTGGATGGGGAAGGGGGAATGGACGTCCCACTTCGTGTAGCCGGCGTCACGCACCTTTTCGGCGGCGTGGTACACGTCGGCGGGGGACTTGAACTCCGCCAAAACCCCGAAGGTCTTGGCGGGTTTGGGGGAAGCGATGGTTGCGCTGGACATCTCAGTGCCCTCCGTGCTTGGAGGTGTCGTGGTGATGGTGCGGGCTGGCCTCGGGCATCACGCCCTTCACCTCGGCGATGGCGAGTTGGGGCAGGAACTTGAGGAACAGCAGGAAGAACGTGAAGAACATGCCGAAGGTGCCGATGTAGGTCCACCAGTCGACCCAGGTCGGACGGTAGTAGCCCCACGAGCTCGGGATGAAGTCGGCGTGCAAAGTGATCACGATCACGAAGCGCTCGAACCACATGCCGATGTTGATGAAGATGGTCAGGATGAAGGTCCACACCAGGTTGCGGCGGATCTTCTTGAACCAGAAGAACTGCGGGGAGATCACGTTGCAGGTGATCATGGCCCAGTAGGCCCACCAGAATTCACCCAAGGCGCGGTTCCAGAACGCGTAGCGCTCGTACATGTTGCCGCTGTACCAGGCGATGAAGATTTCCATCGCGTAGGCGTAACCGACCAGCGTGCCGGTCAGCAACATGAACTTGTTCATGTTCTCGATGTGGTGCATGCGCACCACCTTCTTGAACCCGAAGATTTCACGGGCGACGATCAGCATGGTGGACACGAGGGCGAAGCCCGAGAACACCGCACCGGCCACGAAGTAGGGCGGGAAGATGGTGGTGTGCCAGCCCGGGATCTTGGAGGTCGCGAAGTCGAACGACACGATGGAGTGCACCGAAAGCACCAGCGGGGTCGAAATGGCGGCGAGGATCAGGTAGGCGCGCTCGTAATTCTGCCAGTGACGGGCGGCGCCGCGCCAGCCGAGCGAGAAGATCGACAATACGAATTTGCGGACGCCCTTGGCGCGGTCGCGCATCGTCGCGAGGTCGGGGATGAGGCCCATGTACCAGAACAGCAGCGACACCGTGAAGTACGTGCTGATGGCGAACACGTCCCAGAACAGGGGGCTGCGCGTGTTGGGCCACGCCCCCATCTGGTTGGGAAGGGGGAAGATGTAGTATACGATCCACACGCGACCCACGTGGAAGGCGGGGAACACGCCCGCGCACATCACCGCGAAAATCGTCATGGCTTCCGAGAAGCGGTTGATGCCCGTGCGCCACTTCTGGCGGAACAGGAACAGGATCGCCGAGATCAGCGTACCGGCGTGGCCGATACCGATCCACCAGATGAAGTTCACGATGGCGAAGCCCCAGGCCACGGGCATGTTCACGCCCCAGACGCCGGTGCCTTCCCAAAACAGGTAGCCGAACAGGCCGGCCATCAGGGCCATGAAGGAGGCGCTCAAACCCAGAAGCAGAATCCAGGTGGAGTTCAGCTTGGTTTCGGTCGGCCCCGCGATGATCTCGGTGACCTCGTGGAAGTCGGAGGACTCCACGAGGACCGGGCGTTTGGTCGGGTCGTCGTCGCGATGCGGAATCATGGTGCTCATGCCTATTCCTGTCAGGCTTGAAGGGCGAGGGCCGGATTGGGGTTGCGCACGCGGGCCAGGTAGCTGGTGCGCGGCTTGAGATTGAGTTCCTTCAAGAGCCCGTAGTTGCGCGGGTGGGCCTTGAGTTTGGCCACGCGGCTTTCGGGGTCGTTGATGTCACCGAAGACGATCGACTGGCTGGGGCACGACTGGCCGCAGGCCGGGGTGATGGCCCCGTCGGCGATGCGCTCGCTGCCGGCGTTCTTCGCCTCGATGCGAGCCTTCTGCACGCGCTGCACGCAGTAGGTGCACTTTTCCATGACGCCGCGGAAACGCACGGTGACGTCCGGGTTCATGCGCATCTGCTCGGTCTCGGTGTGCTTGTTGTTGTAGTTGAAGAAGTTGAAGCGGCGCACCTTGAACGGGCAGTTGTTCGAGCAGTAGCGCGTGCCGATGCAACGGTTGTACACCATGTCGTTCAGGCCGTCGTGCGAGTGCACGGTCGCGCCCACCGGGCAAACCTCTTCGCAAGGCGCGTTTTCGCACTGCTGGCAGGTCATCGGCTGGAACTCGAGCTGCGGATCCTCGACGTTGCCGGTGAAGTAGCGGTCGAGGCGCAGCCAGTGCATGTCGCGACCGCGCAGCACCTGCTCCTTGCCCACCGTGGGAATGTTGTTCTCGGCCTGGCAGGCGATCATGCAGGCGTTGCAGCCCGTGCAGCTGTTCAGGTCGATGACCATGCCCCACTGCATGCCCTTGGAGAAGTCGTAGGTGCCGCGCACCTTCTCGTCCCAAAGGCTCTTTTCGGGCGGGTGCTTGTTCCACTTGTCCTCGGAGGCGTACTCCTGCGGGTCCTTGAGGTACTCCTCGAGGTCGCCGGTGCGCACGATGGGGCGGCCCATCAGCGACCAGTGGTCCTGCGTGCAGGCCAGAGCGTACAGGCGGTCGAGCTTTTCGACCTTCACGCCGGAGGCGAGGTAGGGTGACTTGGAGGAGACGAGGGTGAAGGCGTTGAAGCCGGCCTCGTCGCCGACGGTGCCCACCTGCACGCGGCCGAAGCCGAGGTGCAGCAGCGCCGCGTCGTCGGCCATGCCGGGGAGGATCCACGCAGCGACCTCGAGCGAGGCGCCGTTCACCGTCACGCGCACCATCGGACGCTTGCGGTAGTCGGCCAGCGTGGTGCCGGTCGCTTCCTCGTTCAGCAGGAAGTCGCTGATCCCGAGGGTTTTGCCGAGCGCCGGGCCCACCAGCAGGGCGTTGTCCCAAGTCAACTTGGTGACCGGGTCGGGCAGTTCCTGCAGCCACGCGTTGTTGGCGAAGCGGCCGTCGAGCAGGCGGGCGTCGCCGCGGAACATCAGTTCGAGCCCTTGGCCCGCGGCCGGAAGCGCGCGCACCAACGAACCCACCGGGGCGGTGCCGACATAGGCCGCATCCGCGCCGCCGCCGAGGGTCACGATGCCGTCGTGCAGCCACTTGCGCCACTGCGCGTCGAAGCCCAGGCCCGAGCGGGAAGCCCAATGGGCGCGCACGATGTCGTGGGCGGACGTCTGGGCGTAGCCGGTCAGCTTCGCCAGCACTTCCGAGGCGTCAAGCGTATCGTACAGCGGCGCGATCAGCGGCTGCGCGAGGGAGGTGGTGCCGTCGAGGGCGACCGCGTCGCCCCAAGTTTCCAGGAAATGGCTCAGCGGCAGTTGCCACGTGGTCACCGCCGAGGTTTCGTTCGCTTCGCTCACGAGCGTCGCGCTGAAAGCGGCCTTGGAGATCTTCGCGCCGAAGGCGAGGTCGGCCGGCGAGGCGTAGGCCGGGTTGGCGTCCAGCACCACGAGGGCGGTGACGCGGCCCGCATCGAGGTCGGCGGCCAGTTCGCGGAGCGCGGCCAAGCCGTTCTCCGGAGCGCCCGCCGGGTTCGTCGCGCTCAGCGCGTGAACGGGGGAAACCTTCCATTCAACCGTGCTGCCCACGTTGCCCAAGGCGAGGTTGAGGGCCTGCGCGACGGCGTGTGCACCGGCGGGCTGGTACTGACCGACCGTCACCACCGACTTGCCGCGGTGCGAGAGCAGGTCTTCGGCCAATGCCTTCATCCACGCCGACGAAATGCCTTCGGCGTTGCGCGGGATCGAGTTCAGGCTGACGCCGAGGTCGGGGATCGATAGCCCTTGCGACTGGAGTTCGCGGGCGAGAGCCAGCAGCGCGTGCGGCACGGCCGAAGCCTTGACACGCAAGCGGTGGTCGGCGCTACCGCCGGTCACGGAGAACGCCGGTTCGATGACGTACAGACGATTCATCGACTCCGCGCCCTTGTCGGGGTTGCGGCCCGCGGCGAAGTCGCGCGAGTGGGCGAGGCTGTTCGGCTCGCTTTCCAGGAAGTCGCAGTCGAAGGCGGCGATGCGCACGGCCTTCTCGAAGTGGTACAGGGGCTCGGCCGCCTTGCCGGTGAGGGCGTACAGGCCGTTTTGGGCATTATCGCGCGGAAGGGCTTCGTAGGTCGTCCAGCGGGCCTTGGGGAACGCGGCCATCGCGTGGTCGCGCACGGCGCGGAAGGACGGGGACGCCGACGCACCCGAGAGGAAACGCAGGCCTTCGCCGCCGTTGTCGCGCAGCTTCGCGAACACCGGATTGGCGTCGTTCCAGAAGGCGTCCCAGGTCGTGTCGGATCCGCCCTTGGAAGGGGTCTTCAACCGCTCGGGATTGTACAGATCCAGAATGGTGGCCTGGTGCTGCTTGGAGGTGCCGCCGCGGCTCGCCGGGTGCGCGGGGTTGCCTTCCACCTTGGTGGGGCGGCCTTCGTGCGATTCGACGATGAGGCCGACCGCTTCGCCCGCGAGCGAGTGCGTGGTGGCGTAGAACTGCGGCACGCCGGGCACGAGGCTCTCGGGCATGTTGTTATAGGGCAGGATGTGCTGCTCGGGGCGGCGGATGCCCTTGCACCCGCTCAGGCCGGTCACGCCCGCGAAGGCGAGGCCCGCACCCATCACCTGCATGAAACGGCGACGGGAAATGTCGGCGCCCATGGTGTCGGCGCCGGCCGGGAATTCGTGTTCCGCGAAGTCCTTGAACTCGGGGGAACCCGAGAGTTCCTCCAGGCTCTTCCAGGAGGCCTTCGACGCTGCGTTTTTCGGATCGAGATTTAGCGGTGACATGCGGAGCAATCCGTTCTGGGCTGAACGTTGTACATCTTCATGAACTCACGACCCAGTTCCGCGGCGTCGCCGTCGGGGGTCCAGGCAAGGTCGGTGATCTTGGAGCGGTCGCGGACGTGCGGCGCGGGGTTGCGATGGCAATCGAGGCACCAGCTCATGCTGAGCGGCTTCTCGGCGCGCACCTCGGTCATCTGGTCGACGCGGCCGTGGCATTCCACGCAGCTCACGCCCTTGTTCACGTGGGCGCTGTGGTCGAAGTAGGCGAAGTCGGCCAGCTTGTGGATGCGCACCCATTCGACCGGCATTCCGGCCTCATGCGCATCGACGATCTTCTGAATCTCGGCCGTGCCGGTCTTGGAGCCCGACTTGATCAGCTTATGGCAGTTCAGGCAGGTTTCGGTCGGGGGAACACCGGCGTGGCGCCCTTTCTCCACGTTGTAGTGGCAGTACCGGCAATCCATGCCCAGTTCACCGGCGTGCAGCTTGTGACTGAAGGCGATGGGCTGCACCGGCTGGTAGCCGACGAAGTAGTGCTTGGGGGAGCCCCAGTAGGCGAAGGCGAATACGGCGAAACAAAGCAGCGAGACCACGGACACCAGCAAGACCAGGGGAATCTTGTTGGTCCACTTCGGAAATACCATTCGGCGTGTCTCCAGCGCCGCGTTTCCCGTCGTCGGGCCCGGTTTTGGACCGGGCTTTTCCACCGTTTCAAGCGGTGACGGGATGTTCGCGTTCGCTCAAGGGTTTTGGTTTTTCAGGCGGAGCAAAGTTAAATCGCGGGTGATTCGTATTCAAGCAGGAAACGCATTTGCAGCGCGATTTTGTTGAGAATTTTCACGTTCAACCGCTCCGTGAAACGCACACCAAAATGGTAGTCGTTAATGAGATTAAATCTCACCACGGAATACCCTGGCACGCTACGCCGGCGATGGTTTTCACATCACGTGGCGAATCAATGTGATGCGCGCCCGGACGCAGCGCGCCGCCCCGGGGCGCGGCACCGGATTCTCCACATGACCGCGCCGGGCCGGCGTGCAAAGGCGAGGGCCGCCTTCGGCCGAGGGTGGATCGGGTGGGGTGGGCAGGTGCCCGGGAACAGGTTTCGCCATGCCCGGCGGGTTGGGGAAGACCCGAAGCGGTCAACCCATGAAAAAGTGCATGCGCTTGTCGAATGCCATGGCCACCAGCACCAACGGCAGGTACGCCAAAGACCACAGGAACACGTGAACGGCATGGGCGCGCAGGCCGGTGCGCTGCAGGCGCAGCGCGAGCCCGAGCAGAAACAGGCCCGCGAGCAAGGCCACGATCAGGTACCACACGCCCGCGATCCCGTAAATGAAGGGGAAAACCGATACCGGCAACAGCAACAGGGTTTGGATCACGATCTGGCGGAAGCAGGTCGCCCCCGATTCATCCACCAGGCTCAGCATGCGGAAACCGCCGCGGCGGTAATCGTCCTTGTACATCCACGCCAAAGCGAGGAAGTGCGGGAGCTGCCAAAAGAACAGCAGGGCGAACAAAAGCCAGCCCCCCATCCCGAGATGGTTCTGCGCGGCGGTCCAACCCATCAGCGGCGGGAGCGCGCCCGGAATCCCGCCCACCAGCGTGTTGAAGGTGGTCAGGCGCTTGAGGGGCGTGTAAACGGCGGCGTACAGCAACACCGTCAGTGCGCCGAGAAACGCGGTCAACAGGTTCACGTGGAGCCACAGCAATGCCGTGCCCAGAATCGTGGTGGCGGCTCCGGCCACCCACGCGCTGGCCACCCCGAGGCGCTCCGAGGGCAGCGGCCGTTTTTGCGTCCGCTCCATCACGGCATCGTGGTTCTTTTCGATCGCCTGATTGAAACTGAAGGCCGACATGGCCAAAAGCCCCGTTCCCAAAAGCGTCCAGCCGAGCAGGTTCCAGTCGAACTCCGCACCCGAGGCGAGGTAAAACCCGACCACGGTGGTGATCAGGATATGGGCCGTCATGCGCAGCTTGAACAGCTCGAGAAGCGCGCGCGTGCCGGTCTTCCACCCGCGCGCGGGGGCGGCCTGTCGGGAAATATCAGTCATGAGCGCGCCAAAGTTAGCAAGGTCGACGCCCCGGCCCGGTCGGAGGCGGCGTAAAAAAGCCCCGGTTCCGCGAAGAACCGGGGCCCTGTCAGGTGAGCCGACGAATCCGGGCGTTTCCACCCGGACCGCATCAGTGGTTGCTGAGGTAACCGGTCACGCCGTCGCGCGTGGCCTTCATCGCGGTCTTGCCCTTGCTCCAGTTGGCCGGGCACACCTCGCCGTGCTCTTCGCTGTACTGGAGAGCGTCGAGCAAGCGCAGCACTTCGTCCACGTTGCGGCCGATGGGGCGGTGGTGAACCACCTGGGCCTGCACCACGCCGTTCTTGTCGATCACGAACGAGGCGCGGTAGGTGATGCCGGCGGCTTCGTCGAGCACGTCATACGCGCGGGCCACGTTCTTGTTGATGTCGCCGATGATGGGGTAGGTCACGCCTTCGATGCCGCCGTCGTTCTTCGACGTGCGCAGCCAGGCCATGTGCGAGTGGGTCGAATCGACCGACGCGCCGATCACCACGGCACCGCGGCTCTCGAACTCCTTCAGCGCTTCCTGGAACGCGTGGAGCTCGGTGGGGCACACGAAGGTGAAGTCGAGGGGGTAGAAGAACAGGATGACGTAGTTCTTGCCCTTGTAATCGGAGAGCGAGATCTTTTTGGTGGATTGGCCGATCGCCACCTCTTCGGTGAATTCGGGAGCGGCTTTGCCGACGAGAACTGCCATGATGGGGTCCTTTGTTGGGGGTTTTTGGAGCGATGTGAACGACAGGTTTTGGGGTGACCCAAGATTAGAATGAATCTAATTCAAAGGTATGGCGGAAGGAAGGGTAAAGGTCTTAGAATGGACCCAGTGGACGAGATGGACTGAATGGACCTGCTGATCCGATTGATCAGCAGGTCCATTCAGTCCATCTCGTCCACTCTCAGACCCTTTTCAGACCTTTAACCCCAACCTCATTCCCCAGGTTGGGTCAGGGCCCAAGACCTCGGCGGTCCAACCGGCCCCTTGCAGGTGTCGGGCGGCGCCGGCCCAAAAGTGAGCGAGGCCGATCGGTTCATAGACCAAAACCACTCCGCCTGGTTTCAGCAAGTTCTTGTAAGGCATCAGTTTATGTGAAAACCCATAGCGCGCCTCCAGCTCGTCCCCGAACCCCGGGTCGTCGGCGTGCGCGGGGTCCGAAAGCCAGTCGTCCTCGTCGGCGTTGATCTCCCCGAGGCTGTCGGCACACAGGACGAGGTCGAAGGTCGCGCCCGGCGCGGGTGCGGCGAACCCCGCAGCGCCGAGCCGCTCCGCGACCGCGGGGGACAGGTCGACCGCCGAGACGGTGAAACCCGCCGCGTCCCGCAGCCAGGCCGCAAGCAGGCCGGCGCCCGCGCCGACGTCCAGCGCGGGGCCAGGGGCCTGCGGGGCGATATGCTCCCGCAGCGAGGCGAGCAGACTCGCCAACCGGTCGAAGCGGTGCGAGGCGAGGAGCGTCAGCAGATCGTGACGCGCGGCGAAATCGTAAAACGCCCGGCAGGTGTGCTCGGTCGGATAGGCCGTGAACCCGCGATGCAGCCGCGCAAACGCCGCGGTTTCCTGGGGCGATAACCGCGATTCGATCCGCCGCAGGACCTCCTCCCAGGTCATAGGTTCTATCCCCAGAGAGCGCAGAAAGTCGACGGGTGAATCCATCGGCAGAAGATACCTCGGAGCGCTGGCGGGTTGGAAAAAAGAAAAAGGCCGAAATTCGCGCATTTGCTATGCTTGGGGCAGCCCGCCCGCGCTGCGTTTCCCGTCCTTCATGGCGTCAGCCACCCGGAGTACTCCCATGCCCGCCTCCGCCAAGTCCTCCAAGTCCACCAAGACCGCCGCTCAACCGGAATCGTCCCCCAAGAAGTCGGCTCCCGCCAAAACCGAAGCCACCGACAGTCTGGAACACGAACTATCCCGTCACAACCTGCAGGACGCGTTCTTCCGCCACCTCCAGCTTTCACTGGGGAAGGACAAATACTCGGCGACGCCTTACGACAAGTACCTCGCGCTGTCCTACGCCGCCCGCGACCGGCTGATCTCCCGCTGGATCCGCACCCAGCAGGCCTACTACCGCCAGGACGCGCGCAGGGTCTATTACCTGTCGATGGAGTTTTTGATGGGGCGTTCACTGGGCAACGCCCTGATCAACCTCGGGCTTGACGACGACGCGCGCGCCGCCATGTACGATCTGGGCCTGAACCTCGAGGACCTGCGCGGGCAGGAGCTGGAGGCCGGTCTCGGCAACGGCGGCCTGGGCCGCCTGGCCGCCTGCTTTCTCGATTCCATGGCTACGCTCGAACTTCCCGCCTACGGCTACGGCATCCGGTACGACTACGGCATGTTCCACCAGAAGATCCGCGAGGGGTACCAGCACGAGCATCCCGACAACTGGTTGCGCCTGCCCAACCCGTGGGAGATCTCGCGCCCCGAGTACACCGTGCCCGTGCACTTCAAGGGCCGGGTGACGGCGCGCAAGAACGCCCAAGGGGTCACGGTGTACGATTGGGTCGACACCGAGACCGTGCTGGCGGCGCCCTACGATACGCCCATCCCCGGCTACGGCTGCGAGACGGTGAACACGCTGCGGCTGTGGTCGGCGAAGTCGTCCGACGAGTTCGGTCTGCATTATTTCAACAGCGGCGACTACGTGGAGGCCAGCAAGGACATCTCGCTGGCGGAGAGCATCTCCAAGGTGCTGTATCCCAACGACAACTCGATGAACGGCAAGGAGCTTCGCCTCAAGCAGCAGTATTTCCTGTGCGCGGCCACGCTCAAGGACATCATCCGCCGTCACAAGAAGTACCACAAGGATTGCAGCGAACTCGCCGAGAAGGCGGCCATCCAGCTGAACGACACCCACCCGGCGATTTCCATCCCCGAGCTGATGCGTCTGCTGGTGGACGAGGAAGGCATGTCGTGGGAGCACGCGTGGGACATCACCACCCGCGTGTTCGCCTACACGAACCACACGCTGCTTCCGGAGGCTCTGGAGAAGTGGGGCGTCGACCTCATCGGTAAATTGTTGCCGCGCCACCTGCAGATCATCTTCGAAATCAACTACCGCTTTTTGAAGCTCGTTTCGTGGAAGTTCCCCGGGGACGCCGAACGCCTCTCCCGCATGTCGCTGATCGAGGAGGGCGGTTATCGTCAGGTGCGCATGGCCTACCTCGCGGTGGTGGGCTCGCACGCCGTCAACGGCGTGGCCGCGCTGCACACCGAGCTGCTGAAGTCTCGCGTGATGCGCGACTTCGCGGAGATGATGCCGGAGAAGTTCCACAACAAGACCAACGGCGTGACGCCGCGCCGCTGGCTGTACAAGTCGAACCCGAACCTTTCCTCGCTGATCACCGAGAAGATCGGCGACGGCTGGGTGCGCGACCTCTCGCAGCTCAAGGGGTTGGAAAAGTGGGCCGACGACGTCGAGTTCGGCGCGCGCTGGCGCGAGATCAAGCGCCGCAACAAGGCGCGCTTGGCCGACCATGTCCGTTTCACCATGGACATCGAGTGCGACGCCGATTCGCTGTTCGACGTGCAGGTGAAGCGCATTCACGAGTACAAGCGCCAGGCCCTCAACGCCTTGCACATCGCCCACCTGTACGCCGAGATCAAGGCGGGTCGCGGTGCCGGAATGGTGCCGCGCACCTTCGTGTTCGGCGGCAAGGCCGCGCCGGGCTACCACACGGCCAAGCTCATCATCAAGATGATCAATGCGATCGCCTCGGTGGTTAACGCCGATCCCGACTCGCGCGGGCTGTTGCGCGTGGTGTTCCTCGAGGACTACCGCGTCTCCCTGGCCGAGAAGATCTTCCCGGCCAGCGACCTCTCGGAACAGATCTCCACCGCAGGCACCGAGGCGAGCGGTACGGGGAACATGAAGTTCGCCCTCAACGGCGCGCTGACCATCGGCACGCTCGACGGCGCGAACATCGAGATCCGCGAAGAGGTGGGCGCCGACAACTTCTTCCTCTTCGGCCTGACCGCCGAGGAGGTGCACGCCCGCAAGCTCGCGGGTTACGACCCGGCGGCCGCGGTGGCGGCCGACCCTGCGCTCGCCGCCGTGCTCGACCTGATCCGCTCGGGTCACTTCTCGCCCGAAGACCCCGGTCTGTTCCGCGGGTTCCTCGACGGCCTGCTGCAGCACGACGAGTACCTGCTCTTCGCCGACTTCGCCGACTACGTCGCCTGCCAAAAGCAGGTGTCGGAGCGCTACCGCGACCAGGCGTGGTGGACCCGCGCCGCCATCCTCAACGTGGCGCGCATGGGCAAGTTCTCCTCCGACCGCACCATCGCGGAGTACAACAACGATGTCTGGAAGACCACGCCGGTGGCGATCGCGCCGCAGGGCGACGCGTAAGCGCTGAACGTCGGCGCGGCCGGGGCGGCGCGAGCCGCCCCGGCGCACGTCCTCACGAACCCCTTCAACCCTCAACCCTCACCAACCCAGGGCTCCAAGGTACCACGCATGCAGTTTCACGGCGATACGCTGATCATCTCGAACGTCTCGGACGACCCCTTTGCCATCGACCTCGCGCACATGTGCGGTCAGCAGGAGGAAATCGCCGACCTGATCTCGTTGAAGGTGTACGCCAACACGGAGTTCTGCCCCCGCTACATCAGCGATGAGGGCGACCTCGAGCTGATCGGGCGCTCGCTCGAGGGCAAGACCGTGGTGATCTGCTCGGCGGCCACCAGCAACTCGCGCGGGTCGCTCGCCATGCGCACCATGATGCTGGCGCGCGGCGCCAAGGACAACGGGGCCCGTCGCGTGATCCTCGTCGAACCCGACCTGTTTTTCTCGGCCCAGGACCGCGGGCCTCACCGCGCCGAAGGCGAGGAGAATCGCTCGCAGGAAGACCTCAAGAAGTTCGACGGTCAGCCGTTCACCGCGAGCCTGTACGCCGACCTGCTGAAGCTTTCGGGCGTGGACGTGGTGGTGACCGTGCACAACCACAGCTCCAAAGTGCAGCGCCTGTTCAGCAAGGCCTTCGGCGGCCAGTTCTTCAACCTCATTCCCGAGGACGTGTACGCGCACTACCTGAAGTACTCCGATATGGTCGCTCCGGGTCGCGAGGGCGAAAACCTGGTCTTGTGCGCGCCCGACATGGGGGCTTTGCCCTTCGTGCGCCGCGTGCTGGAGTCCTTGGGGCTTCACCGCGCGACCTGCATCACCATGGAAAAGTCGCGCACCGGCGAGCGCCATGTGCGCATGCAGGTGAGCCCGCAATCCGACATCGGTCTTGAGCATTTGGAAGGCAAGGACGTGATCATCCTCGACGACATGGTGCGCACGGGCTCGACGGTGGTGGAGTGCGCACGATTGATCCGCGAGGGCAACCCGCGCAAGGTGATGTTCGGCGTCACGCACTTTTACTCTTCGCCCGAAGGCCGCGAGAACCTCAACTCGCCGGCGCTGGACGAAATCCTCTCGCTGAACACCATTCCCTCGATTCTGAACCGCGACAGCCAGGGCCGCTTGCGCAAGAAGATGGTGGTGCTGAAAATCGAGAAGTGGATCGCGCGTTTCCTCCTCGACTACCTCGGCAAGGACAACGCCAAGTTCGACCGTGATTTTTATTCGGTGGACATGTCGAGCAAGAACCCGCGTTGGCGCCCGGGCTTGTCGTCGGGGCGGTGAGACGATAGGGATTCATCGGGTGGCTAGTGGGTTGTGGGTCGTGGCAAACACGTTGCTCTGCATTGAACCGGCTTCGAGCAGTTTTTGTACACGACATAACACTCACAGATTGATCTGATTGAGCGTTTGTGTTTCGCCACTAGCCACTAGCCACTAGCCACTAGCCATTCGTCATTCTCCACGCGACCGTCCCACAATAGGACGCTTTCACGCGGCTTTCGCCGCGCCCCGATTTCTAGTTTCCTCACATGGATTTTTCTTCGCTGCGTGCCGTCCAGAAAAAAGGCGATCCCGGTCATTTGCGCGGTCGCCTCATCGCCTACGTGCGCTACGAGCGCCCTGCCGACGAAGCTCCCGCACCGGGTGATGAGGTTTCTCCGCTCGAGGGCTTGGTGACCAACGGGTTTCTGACCGTCTCGGCGAACTACGTCGATCAGCGCAACATCCGCGACTTTTTCCGCAAGGAGTTCGGCATTTCTCTCGAGAAGGGCATCGAGGAAGTCATCGAGCAGGCGCGTGACACGGGCGGGCTCGAAGGCGCGCTCGACCCGGAGGCGGTCAAGGAACGGCTCGACTCCATGAAGAACGCCGACTTCATGCCCATCCCGGCCAAGGTGGCGCACTTCTCTTCCGAAGCCGACATGCTCGAGCAGGACGCCGACGTGTTTTTCCTCGGTACGTTTACGGTGCTGGCGCACGCGCACCTGTGCGTGAACTCGTTCCCGATTCTCTACCAGGCCTATTACCGCGAGCAGGAGCATCGCTCCGTGGAGCGTGACATCGCTGCGCTGCTGCGCACCATCGAAGGTTCCAAGGTCGAACCCGTGGAGCCGTCCGCCGCTCCGATCGACTGGAAACATCACCTGCTCACGGTGCTCATCCCCCGCATGATCTACACGCGGGGGGCGGGCGCGCGCCCGGCCACGGATCCGGACCATGTGAAAGCGGTGGAGGATTTCAGGTCGTTCATGGCGGACTATGGGTCGGTCGAAGATGCCGAAACCGTGCTCGCACTCATCGACAACACCACCGACTTCGACGCCACGGCCCTCCGGAAAATCGAGCTCATGGTGGCCAAGGTCGAAGCGCTGCAGAACGAAGACTATGAGAGGCTGGAGGAGATCAGGCGGGAGTTGGGAGCTTTGTAGGAATGCAGCAATAGAACAGGGTGGTGTTAGCCTGTTCGTTGTATTGTTCTATTGTTGCACTGTTGCATTGTTCAATTGATCCCAGTACGTCTTCAACGCGACCTCTCCGCCTTCCATCTCCACGTACTCCAGCCTTTTCAGCCATTCGCCCGTGTTCACGTGGAGCCCCTCGGGCACGGCATTCACAAACCCTGCGTGAATGTGCCCGTGGATGACGATGTCGTGCCCGCCTTCGCGGAGCAGGCGCCGCGCTTCAAGTTCATACAGATCCAGATCGCGAGGCTCGCTGCCGTGCTGGTCGCGTGAGGCCTTGCCCACGCCGAAAGCGATGCGCATGCCCAGGTCGGGGTGGATGAGCTTCCACAAAAAATTGGCCCAGCGGCTGTGCAGCACCCGGCGGACCAGGCGGTAAGCGCGGTCCTTCGGATTCATCCCGTCGCCGTGGAGCACCAGCAGGTTTTTGCCCTGCAGCGTGATGGGGAAGGGGCCGTCGTGGGTGAGGATGCCGAGCTGATCGCGGAAGAAGGTGCCGAGGTTGAAGTCGTGGTTGCCGCACACGTAGTGAATCTCGATGCCGCTGCGGCGGAGCCGGTGCAAGGCCGCCAACACCGCGAAATGGGCCTTGGGCATCACATGGCGGTACTCCATCCAGAACTCGAACACGTCGCCGACGAGAAAGAGGTGGCTGATGCGGCCTTCCTGCTCGAGCAAAAAGCGTTCGAAGAGGATTTCGCGATCCTCGCGGGCGCCGCCGTAGCGGGTGCCCAGGTGCAGGTCCGAAACGAAGACGGCGCGATGGGGGAGAGCGGCGGGCATGGGGGAGGAATCTAGATTTTGATGGCCGGACAGGCTGGCCGGTTAGGAATGGATGCGAACGTGATTTCGGTCCGCTGCCGCTGCAAGGAACACAATCGAGTACGAGTATGAGTACGAGGTACGAGTACGCGTCAGAGGAAATGCGCAGGTCATTCATGCTCGAAACGAACACCCCTCACAAGCTTCACATTTTGATCTGCACCAACGCCCGGCACGATGGGACGCCGTCATGCGGTGATTCGGGGGAGATGCAGCGACTCTTCGAAACCCTGAAGCCGCGGCTGAAGGAGGCCAAGCTGCCCGTGCGGGTGTCGAGGACCGGGTGCCTGGGGCCGTGCGCGCAGGGGCCGAACGTGATGTGCTACGGAAGCGCCCTCAGTGACAGCGGCAAACCCGGGGTGTGGTTCCAGGCCGTGGGGGAGGGGGATGTGGGGAAATTGGAAGCGCGGGTGAGGGCGTTGCTCGGCCTTGTCCCCGAAGCGTGATACGAATCGAACGTCTGTTATGCGCGCATGCGGCCGCGGTCGGCTGTCTATTTGAAGTGATACATGAGCGATAAATTCCAGAGCCGGGATTCAAACGAGGCGCTCAGCCAGTGGTTGCGGCTTTCCAGTTCGTCGTTGGTATAACGTCGATCGTAAAAGTAGCTGATGCCGCCCAGCGTGGCGTCGATCGAGAGTCGCTCGACCGGGAACCAGTACAGGCCCGGCGTCAGCCCGATCCCGGCACCCCACAACTCGTCCTTGGTCGTTCCCCACCTGTTGGTGGAATGGTTGATCATGGAGCCGATCGTCATGAACAGTCCGAACGGGTCATTCCGGATGATGTCGCGGCGCCAGAAACCGATGATCATCGTTTCGTGTCCCTCGGTGTCCTTGTTCCAGGTATAGACCGGGTTCAACCCGATCGAAGAGCTGTCGCTGAGGACATAACCCAAAAGCGGTGAAAGGCTCACTCTACGGCCTCGTTCGTCACCATCGGTGAATCCGGTGGACCCACCCAGGGAGCCGCCGGCGTAGAACCTGCCGGGGGTAAATTGCGCGATTGCCGTCGTCGTCAGGAGAGGTGCGATCAGGATCGCTGCCATGAGAAATAACTTCATGATTGACTCCTGAAGCGGGGGAGTTGCGGCCGCAACCGCGCTAAACTTAATGCCATCGGTGTTTCTAGGGAAAATGTTTCGCGTAACGATTCGTCTCTTTTTCAAGTCGGGATGCTCCTGCCTCCTGTGAGTCTGCCGCTTGTGAGTGGTCCCGAGGGCTCGTGATGTCGGTTTCAGCGTTCTGTAACGGAGTGCGCCAAACGCGGCGTCAGCCAATCCACCGTCGCTGCGGGAAAGGTTGCCGCGAACCCGTCGGGTAACCTTGCGTCGATGCCTGAAATTCCTGTGCCGCTTTCGGTGCGGATCGTCAAGCTCACCGCATGCAACAGCTGATGCGGCGCCCCCAGCGCCGCCACGTCCTCCTCGGTCAGCTCGCCCTGCAGGCGTTTCAGGTAGTAGCGCCCGTCGTGGCCATAGACCTTGTCACCCGTGATGGGGAACCCGAGGTCGGCCAGGTGCGCGCGGATTTGGTGTTTTCGGCCCGTTACGGGTTTGCAGAGGACAAGGGTCCGCCCCTCGCGGCTCATCAGCGGTGTAAAATCCGTCCGTGCCGCTTTCCCGCCATCGTGAACGCGCATGCGGCTGCGGATGGCGTGCTCCGGCCACTCTGCGAGCGACCCCTCGTGAACGCACGGGGCTTCCATCACGCCATCGACGACGGCCAGATAGGCTTTCGTCCACACCGTGCCCGGGTGCGCGGGCGAGAAGGCGCGAAGGGCCTCCTTGCCGCGCGCGAAGGCCACAATGCCGCTGGTCTCCACATCGAGGCGGTTGAGCGGCGTCCACCCCTCATCGCCCTTGAATGCGCGATAGAGATTCGCCAACACGTTGACGAAGATCTTGCCGGTTTTGTGGACGGGAAGCCCGGCAGGCTTGTGGACCAGCGCGAGGTTGCCATCGACCACGAGTTCGCGGAAATCGAGCGGCACCGCCGGTTCTTCGTAGTCGGTGATGTGCGAGGTTACAAGATCGTCGCGCGCGACCTGTGTGTGGGGTGTGGCGATGGCACCGTTCAAAGTCACGCGGCCATCGAGAATACGTGCCGTCCACTGCTCCGGGCTTTGGTACGAGAAGCGCTTCAGCAACACCTGCAAAAAAGAAGCGCCGCCCCCGGTGTGACCTGTCAGGTCATCGGGGACGACGCGATGCGTAAACGTGGCGCTGACCCGGCGTGTCCCCTGGGTCGGGGAAGTGGCCGGGGCGTTCACGGGGTTACTTCTTGGCGGCCGGCCACGACGCGGCGGCGGTGCGGATCTGGGCCGGGGTGAGGCCGGGCTCGAAGCTCGTCCAGCGGATGTACTCGCCCTTCTCGTTGATGAGGTACACCACGGGAATCGTGCCCACGCCGTAGTTCTCGCCGAAGGTGCGGCCTTCGTCCTGCATCATGGGCATGCGCACGCCGAAGTCGCGGATGAAGCCGCGGATGTCGTCCTCGGTGTTCCATTTGATGGCCACGGCCAGCGATGCGTAACCCTTGGGGCCGAGCTCGTCGGCGAGGCGCTGCACGTGCGGCGCGCTCTGCTGGCAGTGCGGGCACTTGGCCGAGTAGTAGAACAGCAGCATGCGACGACCCTTGAACTGGGACAGCGTCAGCTTGGGGTTCGACACGGGCTTCAGCTCGATGCCGAAGTCGATGACGTCGCGCTTGCCTTTTTTGTCGAGCATGAACGTCGGACCGGTCGCGGGGGCTTCGGGGCCCTGAACCTGGGCATGGGCGGCGGTGAGGCCTGCGGCGAAAATGGTGGCGGAGAGCAGGGATGCGATGCGCATGAGTGAGATCCTTCCAAACGGTTCCGGGATAAAATACATGGGCCCGGGGCGGGGGACAATGGGATTCGACATCAGTGGCGTTCTCACGGTATCCGGTACCCAGTACCCAGTACCCAGTACCCAGTACCCAGTACCCAGTACCCAGTACCCGCATCCTGTTATATTCCACCCTTTCCTGCGGAGGTGGCGTGAAGGTCTGGGTCGTCGGCGGGGCGGGGTACATCGGGTCCCACGTCTGCAAAGCCTTGGTGCGCGCGGGCCATGAGCCCGTCGTGTTCGACAACCTGTCCACGGGCAGCAAGAACAACCTCAGGCCGGGGGTGGCCTTTCAGAAAGGGGACATCCTCGACCCGGAAGCCCTGCAGCGCGCGGCCGCGGAGCACAAATTCGACGGCGTGGTCCACCTGGCCGCCCTCAAGGCGGCGGGGGAGAGCATGCTCGATCCCGTTTCCTACAGCCGTAACAACATCACCGGATCCCTGAACCTTTTGGAGGCGGTGCTCGCGGCCGAAATCCCCGCCTTCGTTTTTTCCTCCACCGCGGCCGTGTACGGCGCGCCCGCCTACCTGCCCCTCGACGAAGCCCACCCCACCACCCCCGAGAACTATTACGGTCACACCAAACTGGCCATCGAACAGTTCCTCGCGTGGTACGGGACCCTGAAGGGCCTAAGGCATGTGTCGCTGCGCTATTTCAACGCGGCCGGTTACGACCCCGAAGGCGATGTGAGTGGGCTTGAGAAAAACCCGGCCAACCTGCTGCCCATTGTGATGGAAACGGCCATGGGCTGGCGCGGAAGCATGCAGGTGTTCGGCGACGATTACGAGACGCCCGACGGCAGCGGAGTCCGCGATTACATTCACGTCTCCGATCTCGCCGACGCCCACGTCGCCGCGCTCGAACACCTCCACAAGGGCGGCGGAAACCTCACTGTCAACCTCGGCACCGGCCAGGGTGTGAGCGTCCTGGAAATGATCGGTCGAGCCCGCGAGATCACCGGGCGCGAAATCCCCGCGACCATCGCGCCACGCCGTCCCGGCGACCCCGCCGTGGTCATCGCCTCGTCCGCCCAAGCCGAACGCGTCCTCGGCTGGAAGGCCCGTCACAGCGATTTGGACACGCTGCTCAAGACGACGTGGGAGGTTTATCGGACATCAGGCGGGTCATGAAGTTCGGGTAGTGGCTGGTAGGTAGTGGCCAACGCACTATCAGTCGCAGGTTCTTTCGACCAACCCAAATGGATCAAATTGATGAAGACGGAAAGTCTTATGTTCGGCTACGACCTACGACCCGATTCCCCCCAAAGTTCCCGACTTTTTTCAGGCTCTCCGCTGTCCGCTCTTCGCTGTAAGCTAATTTTGACCCCATGCCCCGATATGCGATTTCATTCGTCACGGCGAAGCCGTCCCTGGTCCACAGACTCGTGGAGATGGATTCCCGCGACGCCGCGTTGCGCGCGTTTTTCAACGAGCACGCCTCCCTCGAGGGCTATACCAATGATGCCGAAGGCTTCGCCTACTTCCTCGAGGATTTCAACAATCCCGAGGAACCCATGGGCAGCATTCTCGAGGTCTGACCCGTGATCCCGCATCGCCCTCGCGTGGCCATCCTCATGGGTGGCGTTTCGCCCGAACACCCCGTTTCATTGGCCTCGGGCGTTGGTGTCTACACGAACATCGACCGCTCGCGCTATGAGCCGTTCCCCGTGCTCATCTCCCGCGAGGGCGTTTGGCATTGGCCCACGTCTCCCGCCGCCTTTCCGGCGTCGATGACCGTCGAACAGGCCGCCGCCTGGCTCGAGACCCTGCAGGAAGGGTGGCAGAAGGTGCCCTTCTCCAACATGCTGCTGTTTCCGCAGGCGGACGTCTATTTCATCGCCCTGCATGGGGTGGGAGGCGAGGACGGCACCTTGCAGTCCTTCCTCGAATCGGTCGGTCAACCGTTCACGGGCAGCGGGAGCGCGGGTTCGCGCACGTCGATGGACAAGATCCGTTCCAAGGAGAAATACCGCGAGCACGGCATCCCCACCGCACCGTGGATCGTGGTGTCACCTGATGAGGCCGTGCCCGCCGCTGCCGACCGCGTGGAGCGTGCCCTGGGATTGCCCGCCGTGGTGAAACACCCCACCGGAGGCTCAAGCATCGGCGTGGCCGTCGTGAAGACGCGCGAAGCCCTTGAAGCCGCGCTTGCCGACATCGGCCGCGATGCCCCGGAAATCCTGGTGGAAGCCTTCATCCCCGGGCGCGAAGCCACCTGCGGCGTGCTTCAGGGTTACGCCACGGCCTTGCCGCCCACGGAAATCCGCCCCAAAAAGGACGGGTTCTTTTCCTTCGAGGAGAAATACAAGCAGGATGGCGCCGAGGAAATCACACCCGCGGAATTTCCGGCCGAGGTCAACGCCGAGATGCAGCGGCTCGCCGCCCGCGCCCACGAGGCGCTTGGCCTCGCGGTGTACAGCCGCACCGATTTCATTTGGACGGGCACCGCGCTGAACGCGCTGGAGACCAACAACCTGCCGGGCTTCACACCCAAGTCGATCCTGCCCCAGCAAGCCGCCGCCATCGGCCTTTCATATACCGATCTCGTGACGAACGTGATCGAAACCTCGCTCGCCAAGGCGGACGCGTGAGTCCGTCCGAGGGCCGTCGGCGGTTCGGCCTGCTCCTCGACCTATCGCACGCCGGGTTCGCCGCCGTTCTGAACGAAGCGGGCACGGCCGCGCTCGCGTCCTCGACGCGCCCGGCGGGTACGCGTCACGACGATGTGGCCGACTGGACGGAAGGATTGCTCAAACAGGCCGGAGGCGCGTTCACCGACCTTGCGTGGATCGTCACGGGCGTGGGGCCGGGAAGTTTCACCGGCATCCGCATCGCCATGGCCTTCGCCCAGGGCGTGGCGCTCCCCTTGGGACTGCCCGTCTTCGGGGTCACGAGCTTCGAGGCCTTGCACCTGTCGGCGCGGAGCGCGGGCGTGACGCCCGACGGTTCGCGCATGGTGGCGGTGATTCCCGCCAACACCGGCCGTTACTATGTCTCCGAATCCCTCGCAGATGCGGGCGCGCTGGTTGCCGGCGATGAGCTCGCGAAGCGCCTTCGGGACATTTCCGGCGGGGTGGGGGTGACCTCCGGGTTGGTGATCACCCCGGACGCGACGGGTGATTTGAAAGGGCTCGTGGCGGCCGCACCCGGAGCGTTCACCGTGTGGGCTCCGGGGGACGGGGCGGAACGGGCCTGGGATGCCGTGGCGATGGCGCAGCGGGCGCGCGCGGCCAAGGCTCAAGGGCGCGGCCTGGTGCGCCCCGTCTATCTGCAGCTCTCGGCCGCGGAGGAGAAGTTCGGCCCGGCCGATGTCGAGGGAGCGACCCTATGAAATGGCCCGGCCGCGAATCCCCCGATGACCTCGCTCACGCGGCGCGTCGGGAAAAAGGCTGGAGCGGCACGATCCGTCCGCTCGCCGCGGGCGATCTGGGCGCCGTCGCAGCCCTTGAGGCGCAGTGCAACACGCAACCGTGGACTCTCGAGTCGCTGAAGGAAACCTTGAAGGTTTCAGCCGGGTCAACCTTGGGCCGCGTGGCGGTCCTGGATGGCAAGGTCGTCGGGTATCTGCTCGCGAGCAGCGTGGCGGGCGAAGGCGAAATCCTGATCCTCGGCGTCGACCCCGCCGTGAGGCGGCGGGGCGTCGCGGCGGCCCTGCTGAAGGACGCCTTGGCGGGCCTCCGCGCCGCCGGCGCCAAAGCCGTGTTTCTGGAGGTGCGGCGCGGCAACAAGCCCGCCATCGGACTTTACAACCTGTTCGGCTTCGGGGAGGCGGGAGTCCGGAAGGGCTACTACGCCGACACCGGGGAAGACGCGTTGTTGTTGCATGTGTTTTTGAGACCTTAGAGCACTATGGACCCCATCAGAGATTATCGCCACAGCGAAGCAGGGCTGAGGAATTACCTTTCCCACCCATGACTCAAGCCATCCTCAGCACCCGCCACGGCGACATCACCATCGAATTCCTCCCCGAGGTCGCCCCCAACCACGTCAACAACTTCCTCGAACTGGCCCGCTCGGGCTTTTACGATGGCACCAAGTTCCACCGCGTCATCCCGGGTTTCATGATCCAGGGCGGCGACCCGAACAGCAAGCAGGATGACCGTCGTTTGCACGGGACCGGCGGTTCGGGCAAGAACGTGAAAGCCGAGTTCAACGCCACCAAGCATGTGCGTGGCATCGTGTCGGCGGCGCGCTCGTCGAATCCCGACTCGGCATCGTCGCAGTTCTTCATCATGGTATCCGACTCCCCGCACCTCGACGGCCAGTACTCGGCCTTCGGCAAGGTGGTCTCGGGGATCGAGGTGGCCGACAAGATCGTCGCCGAAGAGACCGACCACCGTGACAACCCGCTGAACGCGGTGTCGATCACGGTGAAGGTGGTTGATTAAGCCGTCGCCTCGATACATCGCCCCGGTCACCGAGTGATCGCGCTTGCGCGATTGTACCGAGGTGCCGGGGCGCCACTCGGCGACCTGTTCGAGGGATTCCGAAACAAAAAGGCCCCTGCAAATGCAGAGGCCTTTTTTGTTTTTGCTGTCCGCTGTAAGCTGTCCGCTGTCAGCTGTCAGCTAATCTTCGTCAACCTGCTCGTACTCCGCCTTCGACGCTTCGATCTCCTCCGCCAGGGCGGGGAAGGTGTGGGCGATATTGCGGCCCTCGAAGGTTTCATAGATCACGCCGGAGACGCAGCTGAACTCCTCCACGGCCTTTTCGCGCAGCACCATCACGTTGTTCGGCCCGTACAACCCCTGGAAATATCCGATGGCGTGCAGGGCCTTTTCGCGATCGTCGTCGGCGGTGAGCACCACGATGGCGTGCGAGGCGTCCTCGGCCGCGCCGTCGAGCGTGTCGATGTCCGTGATGTCGCCGTCGTGTTCTTCGGCGATCACGATGGTCTCGATTTCGAGCTTGCCGGTCACGAAGTCGGCCACCTGCTTCCACAAGGGGTTGCGGCCGTGGAACACGAACACCCGGAACGGGGGGATTTCTTCGTCGTGGTCGTCGTACAGGGGTTCTTCAAAGGACATGGTGTTTTTCCTGAAATTCGCGAGATATTGCGCGGGGAGCAGGCAAAGGTAGGAAAGTACGGGGACGACCTTATGGCTGACAGCGGAGAGCTTACAGCTAAGAGCCAAAACAAAGCCGTAGACCTTTGCTTCCAACCTTAGGGGCGTTGTGAAGATTCGGGCCAAGCTCGAATCTAATTAGGCCAGGATCTGAAGCGTTTAGCTGTGAGCTGTCCGCTCACGGCTCGCCGCTACCGCTTTGCATCCGCCTCGCTGTGGAACCCGTCGGCCACCACGGTGGTCATGATGTTCTCCTTGGTCACCGCGATGGGGTCGAGGAACAACACGGGAACCTCGTAGCCGCCGTTTCTGAGTTTGGTCGACCTGGCCCCCGCCGAGCTTGTCGAAGCGTCCATCATTTCGCCCTTGGCGGCTTTGACGGCCTGTTCGGCCGCGACCTCCGCCAATTGTTTGATCGGCTTGTATACCGTGACGGCCTGTTTGCCTTTCCACACGTTCTGCACGGCGATGAGGTCGGCGTCCTGCCCGGAGACGGGAACCTTGCCGGCGAGGCCCTTGGCCTCGAGCGCCGCGATTGCGCCCGAGGCCGTGCCGTCGTTGCTGGCGACGATGGCGTCGATCTTGTGCTTCTGCAGCGCGTCGGCGGTGATGCGCAATGCCTCGCTGCGCAGCCATTTGTCGCACGACTGGATGGCCGCGATGGTGATGTCGCCCTTGTCGATCAAGGGCTGCAGCACCTTGAGGTGACCTTCATGGATCATGTCGGAGTTTTTGTCGGCGGGGTCGCCCTTGAGGATGAGGTAGTTGCCCTTGGGCGCGCGCTCCACGATGGCCTGGGCCTGAATCTCTCCGACCTTGACGTTGTCGAACGAGAGGTACAGGTCGACCGGTGCGTCGGCGATGAGGCGGTCGTAGGAGATGACCTTCACCCCCTTGGCACGCGCGTTCAGCACGATGGGCCGGGCCGCGTCCGCGTTCTTGGGGACCACCACGAGCACTTGAACCCCTTTGGCCAGCAGGCCGTCCGCCTGGCGCAGCTGCGCGTTGGGGTCGCCGGAGGCGTCCTGCACGATCACCTCGGCGCCCAGTTCCTTGGCCTTGGCGACGAAGAAGTCGCGGTCGCGCGTCCAGCGCTCTTCCTTGAGGTCGGCGAGGCTCAGGCCGATGACGATCTTGCCGTCGGCCTTGACCTGCGCGGCGTCGTCCTTCTTGCCGCAGGCGGTGAACAATCCGACCGACACGGCCGCGGCGGCGAGGAGAAAGTTTGATAGCGACATGGTGAACGAGCGGGTTGAAAAGGTCATGGTCGAACCCTCCGGAAATACGGCCGCACGGTTTGGTGTGAGATTTCGGGGCGGCCGGGGCGCATATATTAGCAACCCGCCGGGAAAGGGGCCGGTATAACTATCATTGATATTTGCCACGAATTCGTTTTTTTACGGAGCCGCCATGCCGACGAACCGACCCGTCCTTCGACCCTTCCTGCCCGGCTTGTTGCCGGTGTTCGCCCTGTGCGGCTGCGTTTTTTCCGGTGGCGACGGGGGTGTCGACGACACGGGTCCGGGCGAATTGATCGAGTGGGGTTCCTACGAGCTGGCCGGGAACCTTCTCACCACATCCGCCATCTCGCCCCATTATATCTGCGATTCGACCTCCGAGGTCCCGTTGATCGTCAACGGCGAATTCGAGCGGGTGGATACGGTCGTGATCCTGGGAAACTCCATGATGTTCTGGTGGGATATCGATCCCATTCTTGACGCAAACGATGATTCCGTCGGGACGATTCAATACGGAACCCGCTACGTGCGCGTGGGATCCGGGTCCGGAATCCGCGGCACCTGGCGGTACGCCGACCATTCGAGTTATCGTGTCCTTTCGGGAACCCTGCCCGCGGATCTCGCCCGGTCGCTCACCGCGGACTCTCTGGCGTGGGCCAGGTTCTTCACCTACAGGCAGGATCTCGTGGAATACACGGCGGATTCGGTCTTCACACGGACCAAGCTCCTGGCTGCCGACCTCTTCCTGGCCTTTTGGAATGGTCGCATGCTGCCGCCGGACCAACCCCAGACCATGGCCGACAGCGCCTACAGGAACATCAGCGTGACCAAGGTGGATCAACACACCGTTCGTCTGCACGGGAAGACCACGGGGGAAGTCGTGACCTACTGGCAGGGCAACCAGGGTGAATACCGCTACACCAGCAGCGATCCGGCGCGCGACACCATCGAGTTCATCCCGGCGCGGCATGCGTGCCGGACGGAATGGCCCGATGAATGGTACGGCGACTTCCTCCTTGAAAACTCGCGCTTTCCCGGCGACACCCTGGAGGTTCGGGGCGACGAGACCGCGGCGCTCCTCTCCGAAAAGCGGGGGCAAACCCGAACAACCGCTTTCGAATCGTTTTTGCGAAAAGCCTCCCGGTTCCGCGCCCCGCGTTGAGAATCAGGGACGGTCGCGGGGTTTTCCTCCGCCACTCCGCTTACCCCTCCACAGACCCGGGCACCCGGAACGGATCGCCGTGATTTGGGGAACCGGTCTCACCACGCGCTCACGGTCGCACGTAGACGACCGTTTGGCGGATGCTGCCGGCCCGGATTTCAATCCAGTACATTCCCGCCGGAAGTTGGGCATCCGGGATCACCAGCCGGTGAACCCCGGCCGCCAGCTCGGATTCAGGGAGGTGAAGAACCCTCGCGCCGCGCGCATCGTGGAGTGTGACGGATACACGCAGGGGACGAGGCACCTGAAATTCGACACGTCCTCTCAAGGCGCGTGCCGAGAGCGTCGAGAGGGGGCTCCTCCGCGAAACCGAAGTCGGCACCGAAGGGTTGCCCTTGAGAATGACCCCGCCTTGCCCGACCGCGTAAGCGGCCGTCGGTGACGCCACCCGAACCGAGCTCAAGGAGGTGGTGACGGGGCTGACCTGTTGAACCCATACCTGACCGGCGTCGACGGACCGCAGGATGGCGCCGGAACTCCCCACCACGTAGCCGGTATCGGTCCCCAGAAAATGCACCGCGTTCAGATATTGCCCGAACGCCGAAAAATCCTGATGCGTCCAGCCCGCCCCGCCGTTCGCGGTTCTCGCGATGCTGGCGTGCACCACGACCGGTACTGCGGGTCCTTGGGGAACTGCGCCGCCCGTCCTGTAGCCGCCCACGACCCATCCTCTGTTCGCGTTGGCGAACCAGGCGTCCTGGTAGGTCGACAGGTCGCTGCTGGGTGTTTGGGCCGTCCAGGTTGCGCCCCCGCTGGTGGTCGCGCTCAACAGGGGATAGTGCGTCGTGAATCGGCCATCGTATGACGAGTAGCCGCCCAGGTGCCAACCCGTGTTCGCGTTCACGAACCGGACCAGATACCTGACTTCCGAAACAAAGCCGCTTCTGTAAGAACTGTCGACGAGGCTCCAGTGCTGTCCGCCGTCCGTGGTTTTCAGAAGCCGCGTGCCGTAACAGATGAGCGTTGTGCCGCAAAAGGGGCTATAGGCTTTTGTCGCCCAGCCGAGACTCCCATTGACGAATGAAAGTGACCAATAACCAAGGAGGGAATCTTGTGACTGGAGCGACCACGTCTGACCGCCATTGGTCGTGCGGTAAAGCGACCTGCCACCCGCGACCCAACCGGTATCCCGGCCGAGGAACTGAATCATTACAAGGCTTGTGACCGAGTCGGGAAAGGGCCGGCGCGACCAGGAACTTCCTCCGTTGGTCGTATACAGCACCGTGCCCGAATCCCCCACCACCAGACCGGTGTCGGCCGAGAAAAAGTGAAGGGCTCCGAGGTTCCGAGTGGTACCGCTGTTTTGCGTGACCCAGGCCGAGGAGGCGCTCCATCCCGAGAGGAGCATGATGATGAAGATAAATGGTTTCATGGCGAACCCTCCCGGTTGCAAAGGTATACCATAACCGATGATAATGTGATGGGTTTTAAAAATATCTGTGCGTTCGATTCCCATCGCAAGTCGGTTCTGTCGGTTGCACTTTGCCAGTCCATCGCTCCTGGCAGGGGAGGACATTTACATTTCACCTCCGCATGCTCTTTCTCCAGAACCATCATCTCCGCGTCACCGTCCTCGATCCGGCCCAGGACCGCGACAAACTCGGCAGCCGGTATTGCACCGGCGGGTACATCTGGCAGGTGGAGGATTTGGTGAAGGGTCCCCTGTTCTCCGGGCCGTTTTACCCCGGTGAGACGACCCGTTTTGACGGGCAGGGCGCTCCCGAGGTTTTTGAGGCGGCCCTTTTTCCCAAAGGGGCGCAATCCGCCGAAGTGGGCGAGGACGTCTGCGTGCTCGGCGTGGGAACGGTCAGGCGTGAAAGCCCGGTGGAGCCATTCCATGTGCGCGATAATCCCACCGTGGTTCGCTTTACCGATTGGGTGGTGGTGCCGGGTATTGACAGCATCCGCATGTGCACGCTGCAGGAGTTCGGGCTGGCGGCGGTGGAAGTCAAACGCGATGTGGTGTTGCGCGGGCGCGTCGTCTCTTCACGCACGATGGTGGTCAATCACGGGAGCTTGCCGGTGCCCGTGCGCTGGTTCGCTCATCCCTTTTTTCCGGTCGGCGATCGCCTGTGCCGCTTCTCCAGGCCCGCCGCCCTCGCAAACCCCGTGATCCCCTCACCCCCGTTCCGGGTCACCTCCGATTCCGTCCTGCTCCGCGACGCCGCATACCCCTGGCGCCAAGGGTTTTACCAGCCGCTCGATCTGGCATGGGGTGAGCCGCTGACCGTTCAGCAGGAACACCCGCTGGTCGGCACCGTGCGCGTGCAGTGCGATTTCCCGCTCGCGAAAATGCCCGTGTGGGGCAACGCGAACACGTTTTCGTTCGAACCGTATTTCGAAGCGACCGTGGAACCCGGACAAAGGGCGGGGTGGGGTATGGAGTATGGGTTTTGACGATGGAGAAACTCAGAACCGGAGCTCGGAACTCAGAGCTCAGAACTCGGAAGTTTCATAACACCGTCAAGTTCATAAAACAGCGTGACAACACTCCTTGGATCCACATTGATATCTTCGAGTGTCTACGTTGTGTCCGTTTCTGAGTTCGGAGCTCTGAGTTCTGAGTTTGATCATTCGTATCCCCGTCCCATGCCCAACATCGCCGACACCGGGTTCATCCTCCGGAAATTCCCCTACTCCGAATCGAGCCTGATCCTCAAGGCTTACACGCGGGAGCATGGGGTGGTGTCGTTCATGGCCAAGGGCGCCAAGCGACAGAACTCGCGACTGCATGGCCTCTTGGAGCCGGTGGTCCACCTGCAGTTTCTGTTCCCGGCACAGTCGCGCGGGGAGATGCGCATTTTATCGGATGTCGCGCTTTTGCGCGATCACCCGGGCGTGCGCGAAGACATCGTGAAGCAGGCATTGGCGCAGGCGTGCGGCGAGGTGCTGCTGAAGTACATCCCCGACGAGGCGCGGGCCCCCGATTTCCACGACGAGCTCCTCAAAATCATGGGTCGTCTCGAAGCCGCCCCGGCGCAACGCCGCGCGCTGGAGGAGCTCTTCGCCGGGTACCTGCTCGACTTCTGCCGTCTTTCGGGTTTTCAACCGCAGTTCCGTTTTTGCGTACGGTGCGACGCGCGCGTGTTCGGTGCCGAAGGAATCGGAATTTCCACCGGCCAAACCATCCCGTTCGCCATCGACCAGGGCGGCCCTGTGTGCAACCGCTGTCATCGGGATTCCGACGAAGCCGGCGGCGTGGTGCGCTTGCGGGAAGGCATACTGCGGTGGCTGGATGTGGTGCAGAACGATGACGTGTCCGCTGATCGCGTGGCGGAAGGCCTGAGCGCGGAGGTGCGCCCGGAGATCAGTTGGCGCGATGCCGAACAGGCGGAAGAGTTCTTGCTGCACTTTCTCGGGCGGCACGCCGGCGGGCAAAAACCCGTGAAATCTCTCGGCGTCTGGCGCGCGCTGATGGACAGTTAAGGGGTGTCGCGGATGATGCTCAGAACTCAGAACTCAGAACTCAGAACTCAGAACTCAGAACTCTGAATGTGGAAACGCAGGACAGTCGTCTTCGATTGTATTTCTGAGTTCAGAACTCTGAGTTCTGCACTAACCTACAACCTCTGATCGATCCCACTTCATTTTTTACCCTAAAATCTCAAACCATGGCTTTGACCTCACGCCTCGCACCCACCCCCAGCGGTTTGCTGCACCTCGGCAACGCGTGGTCGTTCGTGTTGACCTGGCTGGCGGTCAAATCGGTCGGCGGCTCGCTGCGATTGCGCATCGATGATTTGGACGCCACACGCGCCCAGGATGAATATCTCGAGGATGTTTTCGCGTCCCTCGCCTGGCTGGGGATCGAATGCGATGCCGGCCCACGCGACGTGGCGGCATTCAAACGGCATGACTCCCAACGCTTGAGGCTCGATGCGTATGGGAATGCGGTCGAGGTTCTGAAGGCCGGCGGGCATCTCTACGCCTGCACATGCTCGCGCGCGCAGATTCGGGCCTTCGGCGAGGGCACGGTGTATCCGGGCACATGTCGCGAACGCGGCTTGCCGCTGAACACACGGGATGCCGCGTTGCGGTTTCGCATGCCCGACGGTCCGGTCGTGATGCAGGGGTGGGGTGGGGGCCCCTTGATGCTGGACCCCGCCCGCACCATGGGCGATTTTGTGGTGGTGCGCCGCGATGGTGAGCCGGCCTACCAACTCGCGTCGGTGGTCGATGATGTCACCCATGGCGTCAACCTGATCGTCCGCGGGAACGACCTGTTGCCGTCCACGGCGGCGCAGTTGGCCTTGGCGCAGGCGCTGGGGGGTGAAATCGCCAGGGCGTTTACCGCGATCACGTTCTGGCATCACCCGCTGGTTCTCGACGATCTCGGCGACAAGCTTTCCAAATCCCGGGGCGCGGACTCTCTGGCGGCCTTGCGCGCGCGGTTTGAAACGCCGACCGTCGTCCTGCAGTGGTTCGCGAGGGCGCTTGGGTTTCGGGATGAGGCCGCCGCGCGCGTGCGCTCGCTGCAGGATTTGTTGCCGGGCTTTGACCGTGCCCGTCTGCCGACGACCTCGCTTCGCCTGTCCGACTTCGGGAGGTTCGCCGAAGCGAACGCAGGCCCCTAGCGCGTCACTCGAACAGATGGTCGAGCGCGTCGCGCAACCGCTTCGCCGTGACGAGTTCGATGCCTTTCACCTGCGGTGTTCCCTTGGGCATCTCGGGAATCACGGCCGATTTGAACCCCAGGCGCTGGGCCTCGCGCAGGCGGGCCTCCAGCTGCGGCACGGGCCGCAGCTCGCCGTTCAGGCCGATTTCGCCGAGCGCCAAGGTCGCGAGGCGGCTGCCCCGGCCCAGGTGGTTGCCCGCCACCGCCGCGGCCACGGCGAGGTCGATGGCCGGTTCATCCACCCGAAAGCCACCGGCCAGGTTGACGAACACGTCTTGCGGGCCGATATCTAGGCCCGCGAACTTTTCGAGGATGGCCAGCAGCAAGGTGAGCCGCTTTTGGTCGAACCCCATGCTCACGCGCTGCGGCATGGCGTAATTGGTGCGGCCCACCAAGGCCTGCACCTCCAACAGCAAGGGGCGGCTGCCCTCCAGACAACAGGTGACCACCGAGCCGGGCGCGCGGTCGTCGCGGGTTTGTAAAAACGCCTCGGAGGGGTTGTGAACCTGCCGCAGGCCCGTGGACCCCATTTCGAACACCCCGATCTCGTGCGTGGCGCCGAAGCGGTTTTTGACCGCCCGCAAAATGCGGTAGGCATGGTGACGCTCGCCTTCGAAATAGATCACCGTGTCCACCATGTGTTCCAGAATACGGGGGCCCGCGAGTTGGCCTTCCTTGGTGACGTGGCCCACCAGGAACACGGCGCAGCCGGTGGTTTTGGCGTGCACCATGAGGGCGAGGGTGGCTTCGCGCAGCTGCGTCACCGAGCCGGGGGAGGAGGAGACGTCGGGTTTGTGGACGGTTTGAATGGAGTCGATGATGAGCACGCGCGGCTGCACTTCGGCGGCGCGTTTGAAGATCTCGTTCAGGTCGGTCTCGGCGGCCACCAGCAGGTCGGATCCCGGGGTCTCGAGCCGCGCGGCGCGCATTTTGAGTTGGCCGAGCGATTCCTCGCCCGAGATGTAAAGCGTCCTGACACCGCCGGCCGACAACAGCGCGGCGGTCTGCAGCAGCAAGGTGGACTTGCCGATGCCCGGGTCGCCGCCGATCAAGACCAGTGAACCTTCCACAACCCCGCCGCCCAATACGCGGTCGAACTCGGCGATGCCGGTGGAGGTGCGATGTTCGTCGTGTGCAGGCACGTCTTTCAGCGGCAGCACCGCGCCCCCGGCTCCGGGATGGTTTCCAAGGCCTCCCGAAACCCCGTGGCCGAAACCCACACCCATGCCGCCCGATCCCAACCCCCGGGCGCTCACAGCCGCCTCCGCCGGGGCGTCCTTGAACTCGATCAGGGTGTCCCAGGTCCCGCACGACGGGCACCGTCCCGCCCATTTGGTGAAGGTGTCTCCGCACTCCTTGCACGCGAAAGTGGGGTTTTTCGACGATTTGGCGGTGTTTTTGGTGTCGGATTTGGCCATGTGAGGAATATAGCACGCGGCGCCTGAAAATAGGGCACAAAAATGCAGGGCACGGGTGATTCGGTGCGTGTGATTCGGGAACGAGCATGTGAAAACGGTTCGGGGTGGGTTTTTGCGGCCATGGGACAGGGTGCAGGCGCGGCTGCGGGAGTTTTTCCTCCCCTCCCTGTGATTCCCGTCACGATTTGCCGCCTCCGTGATCGCCAAGAACCGACCGTGTGATTTGATTTCGGAATCGTTGGAGGTGAAGTCGTCTTACGAGCAAAAGTATGGGTAAAAAGCCATATAAAATGAGGTAAATTGTGGAGGCGAAATTTGAGTGGGATGCGGCAAAGGACTTGGCCAATCGTGTGAAGCACGGGGTGTCATTCGAGACGGCGACCCTTGCCTTTAGCGACACCGACTTCATGATTCGGGAAGATGCCGAGCATAGCGGTGATGAGGTGCGCTATCACTGCTACGGAAAAGTTGATGGAAAAGTTTTAACGGTTACGTTCACCTATCGAGGGCAACGTATCCGCATCATTAGTGCCGGTTACTGGAGATATGGGAGGAAGCAGTATGAAACGAAAAATTCGCTACACGGACGCGCCTAAAGAAATTGAGGAGTCGATGGCGCGTTCGGTCGACGTCACCGATTGGTTCCGTGAAAACTTTCCCCAGTTCCGCCCCGAGGCCTTGGCGGCGAACCCGCCGAAAATAAAGGTGACGCTCGATCTGGGCGCAGCGGCCGTGGAGTTTTTCAAGGAGCAGGGGAAGAAGCTGAAGGTGCCGTATCAGCGCATGATCCGCAATTTGGTTGACCGGTACGCTGAGGCGCAGATGATGGAGAAGGCTTCGCCGCGTACGGTGGGGAAGGCGGTTAAGGCGAAGAAGGCGAAGTAGGCCGGTCACTTCGACAAGGAACGATTGAAGGAGGCCTTCTGCTCAGTGACCGGTTAGTGTACAGCCCCAAAACCGTCATTCCGGCGTAGGCCGGAATCCAGTGAGCGAGTTGCTGCACGGCCTTCGAAAGCGCTGTCTCAATACGTTATGACAACGCCGCAGATCAATCCGTCGATCGTGATGTCTTCGTCGACGTCTGGCCAGTGGATCCCGTAGCCGGATGCGGCGACTTCAAAATTGGCGAGTTGCTCAGGTGTCGCAGACGCAAGGCGGCGTGAGTGGTAGGGGAGGTTAAACGAGTGCGGGACACCATCGATGACGAGGTGCATCGTGGTTCCTTCAACTCGGGCATCGGTTACGATGTGCTCTTTACCCATTTTTACGCTCCTGGAACGAGTTCCATTCGGTCACAAAATAATCAAAGTTCTCGGAGATGATTTTGCGGACGAGACGCTTGTCGGCCGGGCTCAAGTTCTTGGAGCGGGCCTCGGTGATCAAGAATTCTTCGGAGGTGAGCCAGTACTTGGCGTCAGCGTCGCCTTTCTTGCAGTGAATGTGAATGGGCTCGTTGCCTTCTTCGGAGTAGAAGAAAAAGCGCCATCCGTTATAGAGGAAGATTGTGGGCATGTGAATTCCTGAGGAAGTGGAATCCACTGCAGAGGCAAAGGTCGCACCATCGCATAAATCAATGGTTTTAGCCATATTACGCAGGGCTTGTGTGCGACGTGGTGAAAGAATGTGAAGCCGCGTGTGATGCTTGCACTTCACCGAGCTGGTCGTTATCGTCGCACGAGTATTCCCGGCTCCGTCATTCCCGCGAAGGCGGGCATCCAGTTAGACAGCGCGCGTCGATTCGTCGGGACTGGACCCCGGCCTGCGCCGGGGTGACAGAGCATTGGTTAGATATCGTTGGATGGGAAAAAAATCCCTAGTGATGTCACCGATCCTTTTTCGAATCCAAATCTGACTTGATATTTATTGTAATACCATCTTCTTTCGGTGCCGTCTTCTGATTCTTCGACTCTGCTAGGTTTTCCAAATTTATTCTCAACTTCGCTAATGGTGCTATAGCGGTTTATTCCTTGTATGTCCTCAATGTATGGCGTACCCAGCCAAACTCGTATAACTCCGACCACTTTGCGATTGTTGAATCTGATAATTAGGGCTGAAAGATCCTTGGAAAATTCCTCTTTATTCTCGTACCAGTACGTTGAATCGCAATCACATTTTTCGCTGCCTTTATCCGCTTCGTCAGGCTTTCCAAGCAGGAAGCGAACATCGCTACTATTGGAACCTAGGGTAATCCCTGCATATTCATTCTGAACTTTTGGCAGGCCGCTGATTTTGGAATAGAGGTACACGCCTCCACCGACTATAGCGGAGCCTCCAAAAATGAACACTAGGATTGAGATAGTAATCCTTTTCCAGTTCCATGACCCTCTAGTTTTGAGATACAGTAAAGTGAACACAACGAGAACAGTTGAAAAGAATACGCCTGTTCCTAGTGTCATTTAGGTGCTCCTGTAATCTCAATGCGTTGAGTTTGCCGACTAGAATGTTGTAGTGACGCAGTCGCATCACCCTTCCAGATAAACCTCGCTGCCCTTCTCCTTGAATTCCTTACTCATCTCCTCCATGCCCTTCTCCAGTGCCGCGGCCTCATCGACCCCTTGCGCCGCCGCATATTTGCGAACGTCCTCGGTGATTTTCATGGAGCAGAAGTGGGGGCCGCACATGGAGCAGAAGTGCGCGAGTTTCGCGCCTTCGGCCGGCAAGGTTTCGTCGTGGAATTCCTTGGCCTTCATGGGGTCGAGGCTCAGGTTGAACTGATCCTGCCAGCGGAACTCGAACCGCGCCTTCGACAAGGCGTTGTCGCGGTACTGCGCCGCCGGGTGGCCTTTGGCCAGGTCGGCGGCATGGGCGGCGAGTTTGTAGGTCACCACGCCCACGCGCACGTCTTCCTTGTCCGGCAATCCCAGGTGTTCCTTGGGCGTCACGTAGCACAGCATGGCGCAGCCGTACCAGCCGATCATCGCCGCGCCGATGCCCGAGGTGATGTGGTCGTAGCCCGGCGCGATGTCCGTCGTGAGCGGCCCCAGCGTGTAGAACGGAGCCTCGTGGCACCACTCCAGCTGCTTCTGCATGTTCTCTTCGATCATGTGCATGGGCACGTGGCCGGGGCCTTCGTTCATCACCTGCACGCCCAAATCCCAGGCGATCTTGGTGAGTTCGCCCTGGGTTTTGAGCTCCGCGAACTGCGCCTCGTCGTTGGCGTCGTAGATGGAGCCCGGGCGCAGGCCGTCGCCGATGGAGAACGACACGTCGTACGCGCGCATGATCTCGCAGATCTCGCGCCAGTGCGTGTACAGGAAGTTCTCCTTGTGATGCGCCAAACACCACTTGGCCATGATCGATCCGCCGCGCGAGACGATGCCCGTCATGCGCTTGGCGGTCATGGGCACGTAGCGCAGCAGCACGCCGGCGTGCACGGTGAAATAGTCGACGCCCTGCTCGGCCTGTTCGATCAGCGTGTCGCGGTAAATTTCCCAGGTGAGATCTTCGGCCTTGCCGTTCACCTTCTCCAGCGCCTGGTAGATGGGCACGGTGCCGATGGGCACGGGAGAGTTGCGGAGGATCCACTCGCGCGTTTCGTGAATGTTCTTGCCGGTGGAGAGATCCATGACGGTGTCGGCGCCCCAACGGGTCGACCACACCATCTTCTCCACTTCCTCCTCGATGGACGAGGCGATGGCGGAGTTGCCGATGTTGGCGTTGATCTTCACCAAAAAGTTGCGGCCGATGATCATCGGCTCGAGCTCGGGGTGGTTGATGTTCGCCGGGATGATGGCGCGACCGCGGGCCACTTCGTCGCGGACGAACTCGGGCGTGATCACACGCGGGATCTTGGCCCCGCGCGGGTCGCCGGGGTGTTGGCGCTTCAGCTCTTCTTCGCGCATCTCCGCCGTGAGGTTTTCGCGGATGGCGATGTACTCCATCTCGGGGGTGATGACGCCGCGGCGGGCGTACTCCATTTGCGTCACCGCCACGCCGCCCTTGGCGCGCAGGGGCTTGTGCAAATTGGGGAAGCGCACCGCATCGAGGCGGCCGTCCGCCAGGCGGTCGAGGCCGTAGGCCGACGAGGGGCCGGGCATTTCTTCCACATCGCCGCGCTTCAAAATCCAGTCGCGGCGCAGCTTGGGGAGGCCCTTGCGGACGTCGATGTCGATCACCGGGTCGGTGAAGGGGCCCGAGGTGTCGTAAACCGTCACGGGCGCGTTGGGCGTGGGCACATCGTCGCGGCCGTGGCCGCGCGTGGGGGAGACCTCGATTTCGCGCATGGCCACGCGGATGTCGGGGTGGATGACGCCGGGGCGGTACACCTTCTTCGAGGCCGGGAAGGGTTCGCGGGTGACGGAGGTGGGAACGGCGGACGGGTTGCTCTTGATCATGGCTTCCTCCCTGACGACGCGGGCTCGCATGCGGGAGGGAAGCGCGGACCGGGGGCATGCGACCCACCGGCTCCAACCTCCCTCCGCCGGAATCACCCGGATCAGGTTCTAGGGTTCTTCTCAGACCGCCGCGGTTCCGGACCCGGACCTGCGGGGGACGCCCCTGGTTGTGTTGTAGACAGGGGGAAAAGTACACATTAGCGGACAGCTGACAGACGAGAGCTCACAGCAAAACAGGGTGACGATATACCGAGAAACGTTTTGGGGTTGGTCGAGACTCTCAAGGCTCTGAAAAACTGTGATTTACACTTAAATAGCCTCACGCTCACTCAATTTGCCGTCCGCAATCCGTTTTTCAGATCGGGCTGTAAGCTCTCGTCTCTTGTCTGTCAGCTCGCAGACCCCTTGTCAAAACCGCCCCCGATTGCTTCCTTTGCGAACCGCTTTTGGGGATATAGCTCAGTTGGTAGAGCGCTTCGTTCGCAATGAAGAGGTCAGGAGTTCGACTCTCCTTATCTCCACCAAAAGAAGCTGACAGCACACAGCTGACAGCGGACAGTCAAAGGGGTGGTCCTCCAAGGATCACCCCTTTTTCGTGCCCTGATCACGCTGTTCGTCTGTCTCGATCCCTAAACCCTGTTTTTTTGTGCTTCGTTGCGAGCTGTCCGCTGTCAGCTCACAGCTATCTTTCCCCCCATGGAATCTTCCCCTTGCCCGCTTGTGACACCGCTCGTCGACTTTCAGCTCGGCTTGCTGGAAAAAACCCGCCGCAGGGCCTTGGCGCTGGCCGCGGACCTGACCCCCGCGCAGCTGCACGCCGTACCCAAAGGATTCAGCAACAACATTCTGTGGAACCTCGGCCATCTGGTGGCTTCCCAGCAGGTGCTGTGCTACGTGAAAAGCGGGTTGGCCACGCGCGCTCCGGCCTATCTGATGCCGCTTTTCGGCAAGGGCACAAGTCCCGCCGGGTGGGCCGCCGCAAACGTGGAGATCGACGTCACCGAGATCAGGACCTGGGTTCTGGACACCGCCTTGCTGCTGAGGGATGATTTCGAAGCCCATGCCTTCAAGCAGTATGAGGCTTACGAAACCTCCTCGGGCGCGGTGCTCACCAACAGCGGCGAAGCGCTGACCTACGTGTTGTGGCATGAGGCCATGCATGTGGGTACGATCGCATCCCTGCGGAAGCTGGTTTAAACCCTCACAGGGGCCCCGCGAGATCCTCACGTGAGACGTCGCCCGTGAACAAATCCGTCCGCCTGCTGGCCGTCGCGCTGCTGCATTTGGCCTTGCTGTGGGGCTGGGTGGCCCTGCTCGACGGCAAGCGCGGCCCGCTGCCGCCGGTGGGGCGGTTCGTCAGCCCGTTCGAAGGGTTCTGGCGCAACGGCGAGCCGCTCTCCGACACCGCCGCCTCGCGGCACGGCTCGCACCGCGGGGAAGAGGTTGTGCTTGAAGGGCTGACCGCAACCGTGGTGGCCGAATACGACCATCGCGGCGTGCCGCACTTGTTCGCGCCCGACCTTCACGCCTTGTTTTTCGCTCAGGGCTATGTGACCGCGCGCGACCGCCTGTGGCAAATGGATATTCAAAGCCGCGCCGGGCTGGGGCGCTTGGCCGAGGTCATGGGCCCGGGGCTTTTGGGTTTCGACCGCGAACGACGCCGGTTCGGATTGCCCGCCTCGGCCCGGGCGGCTCTTGAAGTCGCCCTCCGCGACTCGCTCACCCGCGTGGCGCTCGAGGGGTACAGCGCCGGGGTCAATGCCTGGATAACCTCCCTGAAACGCTCGGGTTATCCGCTTGAGTTCAAGCTTCTCGACTATGCGCCCGAGCCGTGGACGCCGCTTAAAAGCCTGGCGCTGGTGAAGAACATGCAGTGGACCCTCTCGCGTGATCGCGAAGACGTCGGCCTGGCCCGCGTGCTCGATTCCCTGGGGGCGGGCTTCTTCTCCCGGTACTACCCTCTGCGCCATCCGGGAACCGAACCGGTGTTCCCCCGAGACATTCTCCCGGGTCCCCGCCATGATTCCGCGGAGCATGGGTCCCAAACGGCCGGGGTAGGGGGCGGCCGCCGGGGCGCGACCATCAATCAGGGCCGGGCGCGCGCGCCGAAGGGCGCGGAGCCGTCGGTCGCGGACCTTCCCGGGCCTTTGGCCTCAAGACCCGATCCGGGCTCCGGGTCGAACAACTTCGCGATCGCCCGGGCGCGTACGCGCGAGGGCGCGCCGCTTTTGGCCAACGACCCGCACCTCGACCTGACCTTGCCGTCGCTGTGGTACGAGATTCAACTCAAGTCGGGAGACCTGAACGCCTACGGCGTCAGCATCGTGGGGTTGCCCGGCATCGTCTCGGGGTTCAGCGCCTCCACGGCGTGGGGCTTCACCAACGGCATGAACGACGTGTTCGACTGGCTGGAGCTCCGGTTCCGCGGCGACTCGCTCGACCACTACCTCTGGCGCGGCCGGTGGCACCCGGTGCGGCGCGTGATCGACACCATCGCGGTGCGCGGCCGCGACCCCGTGATCGACACCCAGTTGTGGACGCACGTGGGGCCCGTTCCGGTGCATGGCGCGCGCCCGGAAGCGGTCACCTTCGGTGAGGCCGTCCCGCCGCTTCACGCCTTGCAATGGACCGCATTGCACCCGTCCAACGAACTGGGCGCCTTCCTGCGTCTGCTGACGGCGCGCAGCGTCCCGGGGTTCCGTCGCGCGCTGCGCGGGCTCGAGACGCCGGCCCAGAACGCCGTGTTCGCCAACCGCACCGACATTGCGCTGGGGCATTTCGGGCGCGTGCCTCTCAAGCGCATGGGGCAGGGACGGTTGCCCGCCCGGGGGACGGTTTCGCCCACGGAATGGCGGGCCTACCTGCCCGCGAGCGAGCTCCCCTTCGCGGTGAATCCGGCGCGGGGGTGGTTGGCGTCGGCGAATCAGGAACTGACCGACGCCGAAGATCCCCGATACTTCGGTTCGGGGTTTTACCCGCCCGAGCGGGCTCAGCGCCTGCATCGCTTGCTGGTGAGCGACGGCGAAGCCACCTTGTCCTCCGCGTGGGAAATCATGCGCGATGATTACAGCCGTCTTGCGGCGCGCGCGCTGCCGCTTTTGTTGCGGCATCTCCCGCCCGGATACAAGCTTCCCGATGTGGTCGACAGCGCTCACACGGATGACAGTCTCGCCCGCCAGGATGAATTGGAATCCGAAATCGAGGCGGACACTTTCGCGTCGCCGGAGGCGCAGGCCGAAGCCGCCGCGGCACGCCTTGCGCTGGAGGAAAGCCGCCGCGCGGTCGCCGTCCTGCAGGCCTGGGATTACCGCTACGCCACCGCCGCCGTCGCCCCCGCGCTGTTCGATGCGTGGTGGAGCGCGTTCTGCGCGCGCGTCTGGATCGACGAACTCCGCGGCGACACCGTGAAGTACCCCCTGCCGCCGCGTTCGGTCACGCTCGCCCTGCTCGCGCAAGACTCGCTGTCCGCGGCCTTCGACGACGTGCGGACCGCGGCGCGTGAAAGCGCGGGCGACATCGCCCGCGCGGCCTTCGCGGTCGCGCTCGACAGCGTGCGCGCGCGTCGGGCCGGCCTTCGCCTGCCCGCCGACTCGGCCCTCACGTGGGGGCGCGCCCGCCCGGTGTCGATCCCGCACCTGTTGCGCCTGGGGCCGTTGGGCATGCAAGGCCTCGAGGTCAACGGCTGCCGCGAGTGCGTGAACGCCCAGAAAACCTCGCACGGTCCCTCGTGGCGCATGGCCGTGCAAACCGGCAGGCGTCCCGAGGCATGGGGCATTTACCCCGGCGGCCAAAGCGGCAATCCCGGCTCACCGCGTTACGCCGCCTTTGTGAAAGATTGGGCCGAAGGCCGGGGGTATCGCCTGCTCCTGCTCAAGTGGCCGCTTGAGATTCCCGACTCCACCTCGTTCATCCTCGCGCTGAAGGCCAAACGATGATCCGCCTCCCGTTGTTGTTTGTGGCGACCCTGCTCGGTGGACCGTTGTTCGCTTGGTGGTGGCCCGCCGTGCCCGCGCTGCTCACGGGGTTCTGGAAACCCGCGCGCCCCGTGCGCGGGTTTCTCGCCGCCCTGATCGGCAGCGGCCTCGCGTGGGTGGTGGTGGCGTTGTGGTTCGACGTCCGCAACGGCGGCCTCCTCTCGGGCCGCCTCGCGCCGCTGTTTCATGTGCCGGGAGGCGTGGGCCTCATCGCGGTGACGGGTTTGGTCGGCGGCCTCACCGCCGGTTTGGGCTCCCTGTTCGGCTCCAGCTTCCGCCGCTTCTGGGCCAGCCTGCACGATGCCCTCGTGGAGGATCCGCCGGAGGAGGATGAGGAGAAAGAAAAGTCAGGGATTCAGGTTGAAGGCGGTACCGGGTATTGAGTACTGGGTACCGGGTTAGGGCATGACAGCTAGGAAGAATGAGTCCCTTCACAGAATGGGACGGATTGTTCCCAGCAGTCCATTTGTGTTTCGCCTTCACCCAGCACCCAGTACCCGATACCCCCTCCCACCTACTATCTTACTTCCTCATGCCTCAACTCTCCGTTTCCATCCGCCGTTCCCTCGTTTCCTCCGCCGACGTCCTCAACGCGTTCGTCGCCGATCCGGCGAACGATGAGGTCATCGAGGCGATGGCCGTCGCTGTGGCTGATTGCTTTAAAGCCGGGAACAAGGTGCTGTCATGCGGAAACGGCGGGTCGGCCTGCGACGCGCTTCACTTCGCCGAAGAGTTCACGGGCAGGTTCAAGGGCGACCGCAAGGCCCTGCCGGTGATCCCGCTGCTCGACGGCGCGAACCTGACCTGCATCGCCAACGACTACGGGTTCGAGCACATTTTCTCGCGCGGGGTGGAGGCCTACGGCAAGCCCGGCGACCTGTTGCTGGCCATCACCACCAGCGGCAACTCGGTGAATGTCATCAAAGCCATTGAAGCCGCCAAAGCCATCGGCATGAAGGTGCTGCTGTTCACCGGCAAGGACGGCGGCAAGCTGCACGGCACCTGCGACCACGAAATCCTTGTCAAGTCATCCGACACCGAGCGCATTCAGGAAGTGCACATGATCGTGCTGCATATCCTGATCGAGTCGGTGGAGAGGATTTTGTTTCCGGAGAACTATAGGGTGTAAGCCTGCGGAGTTCAGAGTAGTGGCCTGTGGGTAGTGGGTAGTGGGTAGTGGCCTGTGGGTCGTGGCCTGTGGGTAGTGGCAGGTATGTCGTGGTAGAGGGATTTGGGAGTTTTGTATCTGCCACAACCCACTACCCACAACCCACTACCCATTCAAACCGCCAGAACCACGGTCTATCCCGCCACCTGCCCATAACTCGCATTCGGCCCGTGTTTCCTCTGGTAATGCTCGTTGAGGATGTGCGCGGGGATGGTGCCGAGCGTGGGGTTGAGCGCCAAGGTACGCTGGGCCATATCGGCCACGTATTCGAGGGCCACGGCGTTTTTGAGGGCCTCCGAGGCCGACTTGCCCCACACGAAAGGCGCGTGGTGCGCCACCAGCACGGCGGGCATGTCAACCGGATGGAGGTCCGCGAAGCGTTCGATGATCACCTTGCCCGTGTTGCCCTCGTAGTCTTCGGCGATTTCCTCCGGCGTGAGGTTGCGCGTCACCGGTATGGTTCCCAGAAAGTGGTCGGCGTGCGTGGTGCCGAAGCAGGGGATCTCGCGCAGCGCCTGCGCGAAGGCGACGGCGGCGGTGCTGTGGGTGTGCACGATGCCGCCGGCGCGGGGGAAAGCCCTGTACAACATGACGTGCGTGATGGTGTCCACCGAAGGCCGCAAAGCCCCCTCCACCTTGTTGTTGTCGAGGTCGACCACCACCATGTCCTCGGGCTTCAGTTTCGAGTACGCCACGCCGCTGGGTTTGATCACCACCAGCCCGCGGTCGCGGTCGATGCCGCTGACGTTGCCCCAGGTGAGGGCGGCCAGCGCGAGGCGTTCGATGTCCTTGTTGGCTTCCAGGACTTCGCGTTTGAGATCTTCCAGCATGAGGGGTTCCGTCGGTTACCGTGGTGAAAAGTCTGCGTGAAAAATAGGGCTTTGCGGGGTGGGGGAGCCTCGGGGCGCCGATCCGACGCCCGCGCGACGGCTCAGGCCTTGCGGGCCTCCTCCCGAACGGCGAGAAGTTCCTTCATCACGGTGTGAAGCGGCGCCCCTGAGCCGGGCATTCCGAACGCGTCGTGCAATCGACGGTACAGCGCGTAGAGCGTGCGGTAAACCGCGTGGGCATCGGCACGCGGGGCGTACACCCGGTCTCGCAGCCCGCAAGCGGCCTGCTGGGCCTGCGCGATGGTGGCGTAGCCGCCCGACGCTTCGCCGGCGGCCACGGCGCCGAACAGGGCCGCGCCCAAGGCGCAGGTCTGGCTGCTGCGCGCCACCTTCATGGGGCGGCCGGTGATGTCGGCGTAGACCTGCATCAGAAGTTCGTTCTTGTCGGCCAGGCCGCCGCAGTTGATCACCTGCTCGACCTTCACGCCGTATTCCTCGAGGCGCTCGATGATGCGCAGCGCGCCGAAAGCCGTCGCTTCGATGAGGGCGCGGTACACCTCATGGGCCTTGGTGTGCAAGGTTTGACCCAGCATCAGGCCCGTCAGGCGTTGGTCCACCAGAATGGTGCGGTTGCCGTTGTTCCAGTCGAGGGCGAGCAGGCCGCTCTCGCCGGGGGCGAGCGCGGCGGCCGCGCGCTCCAGCGCGGCGTACTTGGCGTCGGGTGCGTCGCCGTAGGCGTCGGGGACGAGGTTGCGGACGAACCACAGAAAGATGTCGCCCACGGCGCTTTGCCCCGCCTCGATCCCGTACTGCCCGCTCATCACCGAGCCGTTGACGATACCGCACACGCCGGGGATGTCTTCCAGCGGGCGGTCGGCGGGGGAGACCATGATGTCGCAGGTGCTGGTGCCGAGGATCTTCACCAGGCTGCCTTCGCGAACGCCCGCGCCGACCGCGCCCATGTGCGCGTCGAAGGCGCCCACGGCCACGGCCGTACCGGCGCGCAGGCCGGTCTTGGCGGCCCATTCCTCCGAGAGGCCGCCGGCGCGCACGTCGGACGGATGCGCCGTTTCGTACAAGCGTTCACGCAGAGCGGCGAGCGCCGGGTCGAGCGCGGCGAGGAACGCGGCATCAGGCAGGCCGCCCCACGACTCGTTGAACATGGCCTTGTGCCCGGCGGCGCACATGCTGCGGAGCAAATGAGCGGGACGGGTTTCGCCGGTGAGCACGGCAGGCAACCAGTCGCATAGTTCCACCCACGAGTGCGCCGCGGCGAACACGGCGGGCGAGGTGTTTTTGCAATGCCAGATCTTGGCCCAAAACCATTCCGAAGAGTATGTGCCGCCGCACTTGGCGAGGTAGTGCGGGCGCTGCGCGCGGGCCGCCTCGGTGATGGCCGCGGCTTCCGCATGAGCGGTGTGATCCTTCCACAACCAGGTGTGCGCGGCGAGGTCGTTTTCGAAGGCGGGCGACAGCCCCAGCGGCGTGCCGTCGCGGTCGACGGGCATCACCGTGCTGCCGGTGGTATCCACGCCGATCCCCACGATGGCGGCGGGGTCGAAGGTCGGGTCTGCGGCGCGTGCGGCGGTGACGCTTCCCGTGATCACGGCCTCCAGCCCCAGCAGGTAATCGCGCGCATGCTGGCGCGCCAGGTGCGGGTCGCGCGGGTCGACGAGGACGCCGAGTTCGCCGCTGGGGTAGTTGAAGGTGTGGGTCGCGAGCTCGCGGCCGTCCGCGAGGTCGATGATCAGGCCGCGGCACGAATTGGTGCCGTAATCGAGGCCGAGAGCGTAATGGGGCACGAAAATCCTCGCGTCAGGTTCGCTGCAGAACAGTCGGCACGAACCGCGTTTAGAATATAAGCCGCACCGGTGCGCGGAGCCTCGGGATTTTGCGCGGTTTCGGTTCGCCTTGATAGCCTTGACTACACCGCAGTGCGCGCGCGGCGCACACGGGCGGCGTCCCAGCGGCGGGCCAACCAGAACCCGGCCAGGATCCCCGCCACGTCGGCCGTGAAATCCCCGAAGCTCAGCGTGCGATTGGGCACGAACCCCTGATGAAGTTCATCGAGCACGGCGTAGGCCATGCCGACGGCCGGGGCGACCCATCCGCCTTTGGTGAGTGGTGCCGGTTGAAACCTGCCTTCTTCGGGGGATTGTTCAAGCCCGGTTGCCGATTCAGACGGGCGCCCGGAAGGCGTCGTCTCGACCGGCACGGGGACGATCGTGCGTACGGTCGCCATCAACCCGGCGCGAAAGGCGATGAGGGCTCCCAACACGCCGTAGGTGACCAGGTGCGCGAGCTTGTCGCTGAAGGGAAACTGAGGCAATGGCAACCGATCGCCCGGCACGCTCGACAACCAGAAGATGCCGAGCATCCACAGGAGGGCGGCGCACCAGCCGAGCCGCGCCCACAGGCGTTTACCTGTGTGGCGCTTGCCTAAGTGGTTCAGGCCTCAGGCTCCGCATCATCGGACGCATCATCGTTTTCCGAAGCGGCCTCGGCTGCCGGCGCGACCTCGGCGGCGTGCTGCGCGCGCGCCTCCTCGGCCGACTCCAGCTTGTCGGGGTCGACATCGTCCTTCTCCACCACGGTCACGCCGGTGACGGCATCGCCGTCATCCAGCCTGATCACGCGCACGCCCTGCGTGTCGCGGCCCGTCAGGCGGATGTCGGCCGCCTCCATGCGGATGATGATGCCCGAGCGGGTGATCACGAGGATCTCCTGGTCGTCTCGCACGTTGGCAAGGCACACGGCCGGCCCGGTCTTCTCGTTGATGCGGAAATTGCGCACGCCCTTGCCGCCGCGTCCGGTGACGCGATAGGCCGCCGGGTTGGTGCGTTTGCCCAGGCCGTTTTCGGTGACGGTGAGCACCGTGAAGCTGGCGTTGTCGGCGGCGGTTTCCAGTTCGGCGCTCTCATCGGCGTCGTCCGGGGCGTCGCTGACCAAGGCCGCATCCACCAGCACCATGCCGATCACGGCATCGTCTTCGCCGAGGTTGATGCCGCGCACGCCGCGCGTGCCGCGTCCCATGGGGCGGAATTTGCCCATGCCGAAGCGGATGGCCTGACCAAGGCGGGTGCCGAGCATCACGTCCTCATCGGGCGAGGCCAGGGCCACGCTGACCAGCCGGTCGCCCTCGTTGAGTTCGATGGCGTTGATGCCCGCGCTGCGCGGACGCGAGTAGGCTTCCAGGGACATCTTGTTGATGACCCCGCGCTCGGTCGCGAACACGAGGAAGCGAGCGTCCTCGAACCCGCGCACGGGCACGAAGGCGCTGACCTTCTCGTCCGGCTGCAGTTGAATGAGGTTGATGAGCGCCTTGCCCTTGGCCGCGCGGGCCGCCTCGGGAATGTGATGCACGCGCAACCAATGGCAGCGGCCGAGGTTGGTGAACACCAAAATGAACCCGTGCGTCCACCCCACGAACAGGTGCTCCACGAAGTCCTCGTCCTTGAGGCCGGTCGCGGAGATGCCGCGCCCGCCGCGCCCCTGCAGCTTGTAGGCATCGGTGCCGATGCGCTTGATGTAGCCCTGGTGCGAGACGGTGATCACCATCGGCTCGTTGGCGATCAGATCGAGCGCGTCGATGTCGTCGGCGTGATCGACGATGGCGGTGCGGCGCTCGTCGCCGTGCTTGGCGGCGATCTCGGTCAGTTCCGCCTCGATGATCGCCATGCGCCGGTCGCGGTTGGCGAGGATGTCGTTCAGGTCGGCGATGGTTTTCAGCAGCTCCTGATACTCGTTTTCGATCTTGTCGCGCTCAAGGCCCGTGAGGCGCTGCAGTCGCATTTCCAGAATCGCCTCCGCCTGGATCTGCGAGAGGCTGAACTGCTCCATGAGGCCCGTGCGGGCCGCGGCCGTGTCGGAGCTGGCGCGGATGAGGGCGACGATGGCGTCGATGTGGTCGAGGGCGATGCGCAGGCCTTCGAGGATGTGCGCGCGCTCGTTGGCCTTGCGCAGGTCGTAGCGCGTGCGGCGCTCGATCACGTCGTGGCGGTGCTTGAGGAAGTAGTACACCAGGTCGCGCAGGCCGAGCGTGCGCGGGCGCCCTTCCACGAGGGCCAGGTTGTTGATGCCGAAGGTGTCCTGCAGCTGGGTGTGCTTGTACAAGGTGTTCAGCACCACTTCGGGGAAGGCGTCCTTCTTGAGCTCGATGATGATGCTCATGCCGTTGCGGTCGCTCTCGTCGCGCAGGTCGGAGATGCCTCGATCTCCTTGTCGCGCACCAGCGCGGCCATTTTCTCCAGCAGCGTGGTCTTGTTGACCTGGTAGGGGATCTCGGTCACCACGATGCGGTTGCGGCCGTTGGCCATCTGTTCGATTTCGCAGCGCGCGCGCACCACCACGCGACCGCGGCCCGTCAGGTAGGCTTCGCGGATGCCGCTGCGCCCGTGGATGATGCCGCCGGTGGGGAAGTCGGGGCCGGTGACGTAGGTCAGCATCTCTTCGGCGGTGATGTCGGGGTTGCGGATCATGGCCACGCAGGCGTTCACCACTTCGCGCAGGTTGTGGGGGGCCATGTTGGTGGCCATGCCCACGGCGATGCCCGTGCTGCCGTTCACCAGCAGGTTGGGGAACGCGGAGGGCAACACGGTGGGTTCCTTCAGCGACTCGTCGTAGTTGGGCGCGTAGTCGACGGTCTCCTTGTCCATGTCCTGCAGGACGAGTTCGGCGATCTTGTCCATGCGGGCTTCGGTGTACCGCATGGCCGCGGCCTTGTCGCCGTCGATGGAGCCGAAGTTGCCCTGGCCGTCCACCAGCGGGTAGCGCATGGAGAAGTCCTGCGCCAGGCGAACGAGGGTATCGTAAATCGAGGAGTCGCCGTGCGGGTGGTACTTGCCCATCACCTCGCCCACGATCGTCGCCGATTTCTTGTAGGGCTTGTCGTTGTACAGCGACATGGTGTCCATGCCGTACAGCACGCGGCGATGGACGGGCTTGAGGCCGTCGCGCACGTCGGGGAGGGCGCGCGCCACGATCACCGACATCGAATAGCGCAGGTAGGAGATCTTCATCTCCTCCTCGATGTACGCGTCCACCACCTTGCCGGAGTTGGTGTCCTCGTGGGTGGGCGTGGGGGCGGGCGCCTCTGCGGGCGCGGCGTCCGGGGAACCGGAGGTTTCTTGTCCCTCGCTGCCGTCGATGTCGTCAATGCTCATGGAATGCTCCTGGGCGTCTCAAGAAAGGTCTCAAAAGGTGGGGGCGGGGGCGGCGAGCGCCGCGACCCCCGGGGATTCGTTCAACCGGCTCTCGCGCTGCTTCAACAGGGCGAGAGCGGCCTCATCGCCTTGCGACACGCGCAGCGGCGTGACGGCGATGAAATTGCGGCGGAGGACGTCGTCGTCGGTGCCGGGCACGAACAGCTCCGCCGGCTTGTGCCCTCGCAGCTGGTAGCCGGGAATGTCGTGCTCGGTCTGAACCGTCTCGTAGTGGTCGCGGAACATCGCGGTGCTCATGGCCGCGAAGCGCGCGCCGGCCACCTGATCGGGGGCGCAGGCGGGGAAGTTGATGTTCCAGAAAGAGCCCGGCGCGGGGAGCAGATCGGGTTTGCGCAAAAGGCCAAGCAGCCACTCCAGCGCGTAGGCGAGCTGTGCGGGGCCGTGGTCGGACAGGCTCACGGCGAGGGCCGGAAGGTTCCACAGCGCGCCCTCGCGCGCCGCGGCCACCGTACCCGAATACACCGCGCTGATGCCCGCGTTCTCGCCCAGGTTGGGCCCCGAGACCACCAGGTCGGGCGGGGCGTCCTTCAGCAGGTGCGCCACGGCGAACTTCACGCAATCGCTGGGCGTGCCGTCGATGCGGTGGACGGGGTAGTCATGGGCGCCGGGCGCGGTTTCGCGGTGCGCGGTGAGCAGGCGGCCGACCCCGTGCGTGAACGAGTGCGAGGTCCCGCTTTGGTCGTGAGCCGGTGCCGCGACGACCACCTCGTGTTCCCGGGCCAGCGCTTCGGCGGTGGTGTGCAGCACGGGGCTGAGCACGCCGTCGTCGTTGGTCAAAAGAATGCGCATGGGAGAGTGGTTCTGAGGCGTTCCGGAGTGGGGGATTCGGGGTGGATTTATCACCCGTTTTCTTGCCTCCGAAAGGTAGCTCCGAGGCTCGTTTTTCGCAACGATTTCGTGGACTTATGACGGTTCGCTCAGCATGATTTTGCGGCCAACGGAACAAGGCTTTTCTAGATTCGGCGCTTCGCAAATCACGCCTCGAATCCCGCCTCTTCCGCTCGCGCTTTGCGGCGGTTTCCGGCGCGGGTTTCCACCGTCCTTCCCACGGCCTCCGGGTCGGCGACACAACCCGGGTTTCCGCAAGGTTCTTCATGTCTTCAGATAAGCCCAAAGCGTCTCCCCAAACCCCGGTGCAAACCCCCAAGGGGACCCGGGATTTTTACCCCGCCGACATGCGGTTGCAAAACCATTTGTTCGACGGCTGGCGCGCCACCTGCCGCGCGTTCGGGTACGAGGAATACGAAGGGCCCACCTTCGAGCATCTCGAGCTGTACGTGGGCAAATCCGGCGAGGAGATCGTCGGCCAGTTGTACCACTTTATGGACAAGGGCGGCCGTGAATTGGCCCTGCGCCCCGAGCTCACGCCTACCTTCGCGCGCATGGTTAACCAGAAGGGGTCGAGCCTGCGCAAGCCGCTCAAGTGGTTCTCCATCCCGCGTCTGTTCCGCTACGAGCGCGCCCAGCGAGGCCGCCTGCGCGAGTTCTTCCAGCTCAACATGGACATCGTCGGCTGCGACACCGTGGCCGCCGAGGTGGACTTGATCTCAGCCGTCATTGAGATGCTCAAGGGATTCGGATTGACGTCGAATGATTTTGCCGTTCGCATTTCTAGCCGCAGAGTGCTTTCCGAAATGTTAGGGCTCTTGTCCGTTCCGGATGAGAAAAAGCCAACGGTTTACGCGGTTCTCGATAAGCGGGCCAAAATAGGTCCAATTGAGTTCAATAAGTTATTGCTGTCTGAGGGTTTGAACCCAAATCAAATCGCTGAGATTGAAGCTTACTTTGGCTGCAAGACATTACCTGATTTGCTGGAGTTATCCCATCGCTGGTTAGAGCTAGACGTGAATCCATCTGTGATAATGGATGCCACCATGAAGTCGAAGATCGGACTGTTTGATCTCTCGCATTTAGTAGAATCGCTGGACTCGTTGGGATACAAGGACTTTTACGAACTGGATATGTCCATTGTACGAGGCCTAGCTTATTACACGGGGATAGTTTTCGAAGTTTTTGACAAGGGCAGCAATATGCGGGCAATAGCGGGAGGTGGTCGCTACGACAATCTGCTATCAAAGCTTGGAGGAGAATCTTTATCCGCCGTGGGCTTCGGTATGGGCGACGTCGTACTGGCCGACCTGCTGAATGAAAAAGGACTTTTGCCCCAAGGGCGTCCCGGGGTCGACTATTATCTGGCCGATCTGGCGGCGCAGGGAGGCCTCCCGCGTCTCAAAATGCTGGGCCTGGCCAAGCGCCTCAGGGCCCGAGGACTTTCGGTCTCCTATAGTCTGAAAGCGGGCAAATTCAAGAAGCAAATGGAGGAGGCGAACGACATCGGGGCCAAAGCGGTCCTGTTCTTCGGTTCCGACCGCGCCCCGGAGGGGAAGTACGAGGTCAAGAACCTCGCCAGCGGCGAACAGACAATTTTGGGAGAGGAAGACCTGTGAAGACTGTGAAGACTGCCAAAAAGGCTTTGGGTTCCTCGCCGACCTACGAAGACCGCCAGAACCACATCCCCGGCATGAAAATGCCCGAGATCGAAACCTGGGAGTTCATGTACCCCGGCAGCGCCACCACCTTGGAGGTCAGCGTGCCGGAGTTCACCTGCATCTGTCCCAAAACGGGCTTGCCCGATTTCGCCACCATCGTCATCACGTATGTGCCTGAAAAGCTTTGTCTTGAGCTCAAGAGCTTCAAGGAATACATCAATTCGTTCCGCGACCTGGGAATTTTCCACGAACACGTGGTGAACCGCGTGCTGGCCGACTGCGTGAAGGCCTGCAAACCCCGGTCGATGGAGGTCCGCGGCGTGTTCAACGCCCGCGGCGGCATTCAAACCACCGCCGCGGCGGCGTATCGGGGGCGGTAATCGGTACGGGGTATCGGGTACTGGGTACCGGGTATCCGGTAAAAGGTATCCGGTAAATGGCATCCGGTGCTGAGTACCGGGTAGGGTTGTGTCGAAGACACCGCAGCCTTCCGTCAATCCCAGCACCTGTCGCGGCACACCGGGTGTCCGATACCCAGTACCCAGTACCCAATACCCTGTACCCAGTACCCAGTACCCAGTACCCAGTATCCAGTACCCAGTATCCAGTACCCAGTACCCAGTACCCAGTACCCAGTACCACCGTCCCAGTACCACCGTCCCAGTACCACCCCTTCCATTTTCTAAATTTCAACCCCTCACCAACCCAAGGAATCCCCATGAACAAGGTGTACAACTTCAGCGCCGGCCCCGCCATTCTGCCCCGCGAGGCGATGGAAGCCGGTTCCCGCGCCTGCCTCGAGTTCGCCGGCATGGGGCTTTCGCTGCTGGAGATTTCGCACCGCTCCGCCGAGTATGAGAAGGTCGTCGCCGACGCGGTGGCCATCGTCAAGGAGCTGCTCGGGGTTCCGGAGGGTTACAAGGTGATGTTCCTCCAGGGGGGCGCGAGCCTGCAGTTCGCCATGGTGCCCATGAACCTTTTGGGGGAGAACGAGACCGCGGCCTACACCAACACGGGCGTGTGGGCCGACAAGGCCATCAAGGAAGCCAAGCTGTTCGGCAACGTGAACGTGCTCGCCTCCAGCAAGGACGCGAACTACACCTTCATCCCCAAGGACTACACCGTCCCCGCCGACGCGCGGTACTTCCACGTCACGTCCAACAACACCATCTACGGGACGCAGCTGCAGCAGTTCCCCGAGTCGCCGGTGCCGCTGGTGGCCGACATGAGCTCGGACATCTTCAGCCGTCCAATCGACGTGTCGAAGTTCGGCCTCATTTACGCCGGCGCGCAGAAGAACATGGGCATCGCCGGCGCCACGCTGGTGATCATCCGCGAAGACTGGCTGGGCCTGAACAAGCGCAAGCTGCCCTCCATGCTCGATTACAAGATCCACGCCGACAACGACTCCATGTTCAACACCCCGCCCGCGTTCGCCATTTACATGGCGCTCGAGACGCTGAAGTGGGTGAAGGCGCAGGGCGGCGTGCAGGCCATGCAGACGCGCAACGAAGAGAAGGCGGCGCTGCTTTACGGCGAGATCGATTCCAACCCGCTGTTCAAGGGCACTTGCGCGGTGGAGGACCGCTCGCGCATGAACATCACCTTCGTGATGGAAAAGCCCGAGCTCGAGAAGGAGTTCCTCAAGGTCGCCGAGGCGGCGGGCCTTTCGGGCCTCAAGGGTCACCGTTCGGTGGGCGGGTTCCGCGCCAGCGTGTACAACGCCATGGGCCTCGACGGCGTGCAGGCGTTGGTCGATGTCATGCGTTCCTTCGCCAAGAGCCACGCGTAACCAAACCGAGGGCCCCGGCCCGAGTTGACCGAAGCGATCGGAAGCGCGGCTGCGGGGTATCCCGGCCGCGCTTTTCGTTTGTCCCAAATAATACCCGAGTGGGTGATCTCGTCTCGGCATTTTCAGAGGGAACGCGCTAAAAAACCCGTAAAATCTTTCAAAAGTCCTGTTCAACCGGCTATTTCGTGTGGCAAGGATGATTTAGGAGTACCAAAATAAGCCGAATTAATACAAATATATCATGGGATCCGGCGTTCTATTGACAAGGTCGCTTTCACGCGCGAAGAAGCACCTGTTCCGCTGATCCGCAGAACGGGTTGCCTTCGGGAAATGTTCCTCATGCCGGTGACCAGAGCCCAAGAGTTTCAGCAGTGGATTCTCGCGGAAATCGCGGGCCTGCCTCCGGACTCATGCCTTCCGCCCGACCGTGAACTCAGCGCGCAATGGGGACTGTCCACCATCACCATTCAGCGCGTCCTCGCCAAGTTGCGCGACGAAGGCAAGGTCATCCGCATTCCCGGCAAGGGGACCTTCACGCCCAACCTCGATCGGGTGGGCATGACGGCCCTGCAGGTGAAGACCGGAACCTTGCGTGAATCGTCGGTCGAACATCTGGTGACGAGCCTGGTGCGCCTGATCTCGGAAGGCGTGTACCGCAAGGGGAAATCCCTGCCGCCCGTCAAGTTCGTCCGCAATCAGTTCAAGGTGTCATCGGAAACCGTGACCACGGCCTACCAGCGCCTCGAGCAATTGGGGTATGTGGAAAAGGTGGGGAAGAGTTATTGGGTCGGTCGGCTCGATCAGTTGATGGCCCAGCCCGCGCAGCAGGAAGTGTTCCTGCTGCGGTTCGGCGCCGACGATTTCCAGAACCTGTTCAACTCGGATCCCATCGCGCTGGCCTTTCAGAAGATGGAGCGCGAGCTTTACAACGCCGGGTTTTTCCTGCACCCCGAGAAAGCCGAGAATCTCCTCAGCCATGCGCGCGACTGGACGGCCTCCGGGCGCTACCCGGCCGGCATCGTCTTTTACGCGGTGACACCGGCGCAGCTTCCGTTCCTGCGCGAATTCTTCCACAAGTACGGGCCCTCGATCAAAAAGCGCGTGCGTGTGCTGGTGCACGGGCTGTACGGCGACCTTTCGGAGCTGACCCGGCACGCGCAGGTGTTTCTGCGCGGCAACGTGGACACCGAGAAGGCGCGCGTGCTGGCCTATTACCTGCTCAACCAGGGGTACCGCGCGGCCAATTTCTGCATCGACGAAGAGGACATTTCGGGTTTCATCGACATGCGCTTCTTTCTGAAGATCGCGCTCTCGGTCAAGAACGTCGTGCCCGATTTCGATTTCCGCTTCGTCATCCGGCCCATGCCGGGGTCAAGCCGCCGGTTGTCCTTCAACGACAATCTCGATGACAGCTACAGGGCCTACCTCCGTTCGAAGTACCCCAACGCCACCCTCGACAACCTTGAAAACCAGGTGCATTTCTCGCCGGACGCCTTCGCCGCCTGCGCGGCCCACCTCGATGCGCGCATCTGGATCTTCTTCCGCGACCAGATGGCGGCCGAAGCCATGGACTGGCTCAAGCGCCACGGCAAATCGGTGCCGCAGGACGTGGCCATCGCCGGGTTCCAGAACGACCCGCGCTTCTACCACCTGGGCATCAGCACCTGCGGGCCCGATTGGGACAACATGGGATACGTGATGGCTCACGCCATCATCGGCGACATCAAGGTCGCCAAATCGCGCCGCGGATTCGTGAAGGTGCGGTGCCACATGGTGGAGAAACTGACGACGCCGCGGTAGTTGTCAGCGTGAGCGTACAGCTTACTGCGAGGAGCTTGCAGCGGACAGCTGACAGCTTACAGCATTGGTCCCTAGAATTTTCTGTCATAAACTCATTTCAGGTAAAACAAAAAGCCTCCACCCGAATCGGTAAACGCTTTTTGTTTTGGCTGTCAGCTGTCCGCTCTCGTCTGTCCGCTGTAAGCTCTCAGCTAATTTCCCTTCAGCCACTCCAACGTCACATGGTTGAAGCGCTCTTCATCCTCCCAGTGATGCACATGCCCCCATCCGGGGAAGGTGATCATGGTGCTCCCCGCAATCTGCCGGTGCAGGTATTCGGTGTATGACGGCGGGGTGAAAATGTCGGCCGTGCCGATGGTCAGAAGCGTGGGAACCGCGATGGTGTTGACGCGCCCGATGGTGTCGTGGGTGACGCAGGCCGACGCCTGGGCGGCGAAGGCGTGCTGCGGCATCCAGGTTCCGTCGGCGACGGCGTCGGCAGTGCCGGCTTGGCCGGCCCTCAGGTCCTCACCATGCGTCTTCACCCAGGCCGGCGTCCAGATCCACAGATGCAAAAGCTCCATGAAATCAGCAGGCTTGGCCACGGCGCGCACCTTCACGAGGTTCTCGAAGGCCCACACGGCGTACGGCTCGAACTTCGCCCACGTGCACACCAATACCAGCGAGCGGACCAGGTCGGGGTGGCGCAGCGCGAGCTCCTGCGCGATGGCGCCGCCCATCGAAATGCCGGCCACGCGCACCTTGCCGAGGCCGAGCGCGCGAATGAGCCCCGCATAGTCGTCGGCCATCTGGGTCGTGGTGTACGGGCCTTCGGGCTTGTCGGAATCGCCCGTGCCGCGGTTGTCGACCAGAAAGCAGCGGAAGGCCGTGGCGTAGGCCTTGGCATGGGCGTCCCACACCTGGCCGTCGGCCCCGAGGCCCATGATCAGAACCAGAGGTTCGCCGGTTCCACGTTCTTCATAAGCCAAACGAATTCCGTTGGTTTCGACGAATTGCTTGTGCACGGAGACCTCTTGCGCGGAGCGGTGAATGGGTTCTGCACATTCTACTCTCGCGCCGCCGTTTACGCACGACAAACGAGGAGCAAGCGGCACCTGTGGTGCCGGTTTGGTACCCGTTCCCTCTCTAACCAGTCCCTTCGGACTTGGAGTCAGGGACGTGCGGGTTTGAGGACCGGGGTCGGGGGAGGAGGCGTTTCCGCGGGCGCGGTTTTGTCGGGCGCCGTGGCCAGGGTATCACCGGCGCCCCGGTCGGCGGCCAGCGAGTCGGCTCGTTGCGCCGCCAGCGCCTTGAAGCGGGCGCGGTTTTCGGCCGCGATGTCCTTGTACTTGTTGTGTTCCGCGTAGGTTTGCGTGAAGAAGTGCTCGCGCGACCCGTCGTCCTTGGCCACGAAGAACATCATCCGGGTTTTTTCGGGGTTGAGCGTGGCGCGCAGGGCGGCCTCACCGGGGCTGCAAATGGGCCCGGGCGGCAAGCCCACGAACCGCCGCGTGTTGTACGGAGAGTTGATGGCGAGGTCGTCCTTCCGCAGGGTGGCCGTCATCTTGCGCACCGCGAAGCGCACCGTGGGGTCGGCGCCCAAGGACCAGCCAAGCCTCAGCCGGTTGTGGAACACTCCGGCGATCAGGCGTTGCTCGCGCCGCACCGCCGCCTCCTTCTCCACGATGGAGGCCAGCGTCACCAGGCCGTGCACGCCGTGCTTCTGCACGAAGGCGTTGTCCTCCAGATCCATCCCGCCCAACACCTCGTGAAAGCGGTTCACCAACATGGCGAGCAGGTCCTGCTCGGTCAGCTTCCAGGGAACGATGTAGGTGTCCGGGTAGAGGTATCCCTCCAGGCTCGGCGACTTCACGCCGAGCGACGCGGCGAACTCGGGGGAGTCCACCAGAGAGTCGAACACCGCCTTGTCGAGGGGGAAATAATTGTCGAGGATTCCGAAGATTTCCCAGCTGGCCTTTCCCTCCGGGATGGTCATCGCGCGCGTGGCCATTTCGCCGGAGGTCAGCTTCACGGCCACCTCCATCACCGAATTGCGGGGGGCCAGGTAGTAGTACCCGGCGCGAAGCTGCCTCTCCCAGCCCGTGACGCGCAACACCAGGCGCAAGGCCCACGGCCAGGCGATCAGTTTTTGCCGGTGCAGGTCTTCCACCAGCGCCCCGGCGCTGATGTCGCCGGGGACCTCGTACAGCACGCGGGGCGCGTCCGCGTCGTGAACCGGCGGCCATTTGCCCCACAGCACGTAGGCGCCGGCCGCCCCCATCAACGCGAACACCACCACGGCCTTCACGATCAGGGAACGAAGCCCCACGTTCCAGCTTTTGGTTTTATAGGACGCTTTGACCATCGCCATGACGTCGGTATCCTCCGGGGGCTCGCCCCACATCGGGTTCACCCCGAACACGCGCCGTTGCCTGGCGCGTCGAATGCACGCGAGGGGACGAACACGCAGAATGTAGGCGCGCGGGCGGCTCAGGACAACCGGCGCGTGCGATTCGACGGATTTTTTTCACGAGGCGACCCGTCGCATGCCGCGATGACGCGCGTTCGCGCGGCTTGCGGCCGGACTTGTCGAAAATTGTCGCGCGCTCGTAACCGTCCCGACACGATGCCGGGGCGCGCGTTCGGGTCAACGCGGCGTGGACCACCCGTCGCCCACGGCTTTGCCTTCGCGCGAAAGGGCGTAAGCCTCGCGCTTGAACTCGGTGAGGCCCAGGCCCGTCATCGACGAGGTCTGGATCACCGCGCACTTTTCCTTCTTGAAGCGCTTGTCCACGGCGTAGGTGCCGAGATCGTTTTTGGTGAGCACGATGAGCTTGGGTTTCTCGAGCAGAAGCGGATGGAATTTCTCCAGCTCCTTGCGCAGGATCTTGTATTCGCCGTACGGGTCCTTGCCCGACGCGTCCATCGTGAAAACGAGGCAACGGGTGCGCTCGATGTGGCGGAGAAAGCGGTGGCCGAGGCCCTTGCCCTCGGCGGCGCCTTCGATCAGGCCGGGGATGTCGACCAGCACGAAGCTGGCGCCCGCGCCCACGCTGACCACCCCGAGGGCGGGCTTCAGCGTGGTGAAGGGGTAGTCGGCGACCTTGGGGGTGGCGGAGGACACCTTGCGGATCAGAGAGCTTTTGCCCGCGTTGGGGAATCCCACCAGGCCGCAGTCGGCGAGGAGCTTCAGCTCGAGCGCGAGGCGGCGGCGCCCGCCCGGTGCGCCGGGCGTCGACTGGCGCGGGGCCTGGTTCCGCGAGCTTTTGAAGGCGGTGTTGCCGGCGCCGCCTCGGCCGCCTTCGGCGATCACGACCTCCTGCTTGTTGCGCTTGAGGTCCGCGAGAACCTCGCCGGTGTCGGCATCCTTAACCAAGGTGCCGATGGGCAGCAGGATGATCTCGTCCTTGCCGCTGCGGCCCGTGCAATCGCCCGTGCCGCCCTTTTCGCCGTGTTCCGCCTTGAAGATGCGCGCCTGTCCGATGTCGTACAGGGTGTGGCGGTCCTTGCTGGCCACCAGGATCACGTGGCCGCCTCGGCCGCCGTTGCCCCCGGAAGGGCCGCCCATGGGCACGTATTTCTCATGGCGGAAGGACACCATGCCGTCGCCGCCCTTGCCCGCTATGACCTCGATGGTCGTCTCGTCCAGAAACATAAGGAGGTCAAAGGTAGAATGAAACGGCCGGGGTGGGGCCTAGGGCGGTTTTATGGACCCTTTCGTCCATGAGGTCTATTTCGTCCATCGGGGCTTGACTCCAACCAGTCCCACCGGCCCGGCCACCCCTCGCTTGCGGCGCGGGGAGGCCTGAAGTAACTTGGTCCCCTCATGTCTTTCCAATCCTCTCCGCGCCCGGCTCCCGATAAAGCCGTTCTGGAAGCCCTGCTCACGCGCCTCCGTGATGACGATGTGCATGTCCTGCAGGATTTCAAAATCTGGCAGGGCACGCCGCTCGAGTTTTTCGAAAAGGTCGAAGGGGCGCACGAATTCCTCGATCAATTGACCTTCAAGATCAAGGAGAGCAAGTCGCGCATGAGCAAGGACGTGCTGACGCAGTTCTCGCTCGATTTTCTACGCGATACGCTGGCGAGCTACGGGTACAATTCCAAGTTCGTGGCCGTGCAGTGCAAGGCGCTGATCACCTATTACCAAAACCAGAAGAACCTTGTGAAGGCCATCGAGGTGTGCGAGTTTCTGATCGAGAACGGCATCACCGACGACGACGCCAAGGGGTTTCATGTCCGACTCGACGAGTTCCACCGCCTGAAAAAGCGGGTCGATGAACGCGGCGGCGACATGAGCGGCATCAAGTTCGCGCCGGTGGAAGAGGACGAGGAAGAGGAGTGAGCGGAGAGCCAACAGCGAACAGCTTACAGCAGGGAGCAAGACATCAGGTATGGTGTATGTGTTTCGAGCTCATATGATGCCTTCATCTGTTGCTGTCCGCTGTAAGCTGTCAGCTGTCAGCTACTTAATCAACCGCTGCACATCCTTGAAATCCTCCGTGCCCGCCTTGCGGAGCCATTCGAAGGCGACCATTTCGACCGTGACCGCCTGAACCCCGTGGGCTTCGAGTCGGCGTAGCGCCGAAGCCTTGTCCGACGGCTTGCGAGAGGCGATGGCGTCTTCCACCACATGCACGACCGCGTCAGGGTTTTGCGCGAGGTCGAGCGCCGTTTGCAGGACGCACACATGCGCTTCCACGCCGCACAGTATGAGCTGATCGCGGCCATCGCGAACATGCGCCCGCACCAGAGCGGCCCATTCGGGAACATCACTGGCGCTGAAGGCCATTTTGGGGAACACCGGGGTGGGGGGCGGAAACGCCCCGGCGACGGGGGAGACGGTCGGCCCGAGGGCTTGCGGGTATTGCTCCGTGGCCAAAACCGGGACGCCCAATCGCGCGGCGGCTTTCACCAAAATGGCGGTGCGCTCGCCGACCGTGTGCAAGTCCGGGATCGCCTTGGCGAAGCCTTCCTGCAAATCCACGACGAGCAGGACGGAGCGCTCCGCATCGAGCAGAGCCGGGGACCGTGAGGCGGGAGGTTTTTCGGGGAGGAACATGGGAATAAAATGCCAATATTCTTGGTCAGTCTCGCCATCCGGACTGTTTCTCCGCTTGCGGTCTCAGACCGCAGGGCCGAACTGTAGAGCCCGTCGCTCGCGGGAGGTGGCAGGCCCCGTGCGGTCTTTCGACCACGTCGCGTCGAAACAGTCCGGACGGCTTGCAGTTTACATCCAGGCCCTGCGTTTGCCTCATACCCCGAAAGACAGCCCTGGTTTGCGCGGAGCCCGGATGCAGGTCGACGCGCCGTGTGCGAGGGGCCACACGGGGCCTGCCACCTCCCCGCAGATCGACCATCTGACGTTCGGCCCTGTGGCCCGAGCACGCAAGCGAAGACCTGCATCCGGGCGAACGCGCGGCGCGAGGAAGTCTCCCATCCTCACCCCCAACCCCCTCACAAAGGAGGTCTCTCATCCTCACCCCCAACCCCCTCACAAAGGAGGTCTCTCATCCTCACCCCCAGCCCCCTCACAAAGGAGGTCTCTCATCCTCACCCCCAGCCCCTCTCCAATGATTTGGAGAGGGGGGCCCTCCCGGCGACGGTACTGAGCGACGGGGTGGGGTCACCAGGAGAGGGGGACCCTCCCGGAGACGGTACTGAGCGACGGGGTGGGGTCACCAGGAGAGGGGGGCCCTCCCGGCGACGGTACTGAGCGAATTGTGGAAGAAGCCAAAGAAAAAGCCCCCCGGACTTTCGTCCGGAGGGCCTTCATATTCACTGGTGGAAGGAGGTCTTAGACTTCCTTGCTGTCGATCCACTTCATGTTCTTGCGGAGCTTGCGGCCCACGACCTCGATCGGGTGCTTCTTCTCCTTGGCTTCCCAGGCGCGGAACTTCTTGCCGCCGCTCTGCAGCTCGGTGAGGAAGTTCTTGGCGAACTTGCCGCTCTGGATCTCCTTCAGCACCTTCTTCATCTCGGCCTTGGTCTTGGCGTTGACGATGCGGGGGCCGGTGACCATGTCGCCGTATTCGGCGGTGTTGGACACCGAGTAGCGCATGTACGAGAGGCCGCCCTGGTAGAACAGGTCGACGATCAGCTTCAGCTCGTGCAAGCACTCGAAGTAGGCGAGCTCTTCGGGGTAACCGGCTTCCACCAGGGTCTCGAAACCTGCCTTCACCAGCTCCGAAGCGCCGCCGCACAGCACGGCCTGTTCGCCGAACAGGTCGGTTTCGGTTTCGTTCTTGAAGGTGGTCTCGATGGCGCCGGCGCGGAGGCCGCCCACGCCGCGGGCGTGCGCGAGCGCGATGTCACGAGCCTTGCCGGAAGCGTTCTGCGCGATGGCGATGAGGCAGGGCACGCCGCCGCCCTTGACGAACTCGCTGCGGACGAGGTGACCCGGGCCCTTGGGGGCGACCATGATGACGTCCACGTCCTTGGGCGGCTTGATGTTCTTGAAGTGGATGTTGAAGCCGTGGGAGAACACCAGCACCTTGCCCTTCTTCAGGTGGGGCAGGATGTCCTGCTCGTACACGGCCTTCTGCACTTCGTCGGGAAGCAGGATCTGGATCACGTCGGCCTGCGCGGCGGCCTCGGCGGCGGAGACGGGCTTGAAGCCGTGCTTGACGGCGAGCTTGTAGTTCGCGGAACCCTTGCGCTGGCCGATGATGACCTTGGCGCCGCTGTCGCGGAGGTTCTGGGCCTGGGCGTGGCCCTGGCTGCCGTAACCGATGACCGCGACGGTCTTGCCCTTGAGGGCCGCGCCGGAACTGTCTTTGCTCGTGTAAACCTTGAGTGCCATGAGTGAACCTTTCACGGGGATTAGGCGGGTAATGTTAGAAAAAGGCCGCCTTCTTGGGGGGTGGGGGAGTTCCTCGGGGTTGGGTACCTTTCCTTCCTATGTTCGAACAACTGACAGACAAGCTCGATTCGGTCTTCAAGCGCCTCCGGGGCCAGGACAAAATCACCGAGGAAAACGTCTCGGAATCGCTGCGTGAAGTCCGCGTGGCCCTTTTGGCCGCCGACGTGCACTTTCAGACCGTCAAGGATTTCATCGCCTCGGTGAAGGCCAAGGCGCTGGGCGCCGAGGTCCTGGCCTCCGTCAGCCCGGGGCAGATGATCGTCAAGATCATCCACGACGAAATGGTGGCCTTACTCGGCGGCAAGGCCGAAGAGCCGCGTTTCGGGGGCAGCCCGCCGGCCGGCATCCTCATGATGGGTCTGCAGGGTTCGGGCAAAACCACGGCCTCGGGAAAACTCGCCCTGCACCTGCGCGACAAATGGAAGCGCAGGCCGATGCTGGTGGCCTGCGACGTGTACCGCCCCGCGGCCATCGACCAGCTCAAGGTGTTGGGCGCCCAACTGGGCGTGCCGGTGTATGACGAAGGGGCGGGCGACCCTGTGCGCATCGCGCAGAACGGCCTCAAGGCCGCGCGCGAACAGGGCTGCGATACGGTGATCTTCGACACGGCGGGGCGCTTGCAGATCGACGACGATCTCATGGCGGAGCTCGAGAAAATTCAGGCCGCCGTCAAACCCGCCGAACGGTTCTTCGTGGCCGACGCCATGACCGGCCAAGAGGCCGTCAACGTCGCCAAAACCTTCAACGACCGTCTCGATTTCACCGGCGTCATCCTCACGAAAATGGATGGCGACGCCCGCGGCGGCGCCGCGCTCTCGGTGCGTTCGGTCACCGGCAAGCCCGTCCGCTACGTGGGTACTGGCGAAAAGCTCGACGCGCTCGATCTATTCCACCCCGACCGCATGGCCTCGCGCATTCTCGGCATGGGCGATGTGCTCACGTTGGTGGAGAAGGCCCAGGAGGTCTACGACGAGAAGGAGGCCAAGCAGCTTCAGAAGAAGATGCTGGGCAACAAGTTCGACCTCAACGACTTCCTCACGCAGCTGCGGCAGATGAAGAAGATGGGGTCCATGGCCGACATGATGTCGATGATTCCGGGGCTGGGAAAGCTCGCGGGCAACGCTCAGGTGGATGAGGGCAAGCTCAAGTACACCGAGGCCATTCTCACCTCGATGACCGCCAAGGAGCGCGCCAATCCCAAGATCATAGACGGCCGCCGCCGTTTCCGCATCGCCGCGGGAAGCGGCACGACGCTTCAGGAAGTCAACCAGGTGCTCAAGCAGTTCGACCAGATGCAGAAGATGATGAAGCAGGTGTCGGGCATGGCCGGCAAGGCCGGCGGCCTCAAAAAGCTTCAAAGCATGATGGGTCGGGGGGGCATGCCGCGGCTGCCGGGAGGATTCGGGGGGCGGTGACCCGTGGCGCGGGCGTTACAGCGGTACAACAGTACAAAACTTAGGCTGTCCAACAGGAGTACTCAACAAAGAGGGCCACTGAAATGACTGCTTTACGGTCGGACTGCTGTAAGGTTGTACCGTTCTCTAGCTTACCCGTCCTCCCAAATCCTTGTACATCTGAAGGGCCTTCTCCGCCGTTTCGCCGTCGTGGACGATGCTGCGTACGGCGCGGATCATGGCCACGGGGTTCGGCGACTGGAAGATGTTGCGCCCCATATCCACACCGGCGGCCCCTTGCTTGAGCGCCAGTTCGCACATCTTCAACGCCTCCGGTTCGGGCAGCTTTTTGCCGCCGGCGATCACGATGGGCACGGGGCAACAGGCCGTGATGGTCTCGAAGCCTTCCTCGGTATAATAGGTCTTGATGAAATTCGCGCCCAGTTCGGCGCACATGCGTGTTGCCAGCCTAAAGTAGCGTGGTGTACGGGCTAGTTCCTTGCCCACGGCGGTCACGGCCATCACGGGGATGTTGTAGCGTTGGCCTTGGTCGACCAGCTTCGTCATGTTGATCACGCTCTGGGTTTCGAACTCGCCGCCCACAAAAACCTGTACCGCCAGCGCGCTGGCGTTGCAGCGCACCGCTTCCTCGATGTCGACCGCGATTTGCTCGTTCGACAGTTCCTTGAGAATGCTCGGGCCTCCCGAGACGCGCAGCGCCACCGACTTTTGCGTCCCCGCCGGCATCAAGCTGCGTAGTATGCCGCGCGTCACCATCAGCGTGTCGCAATGAGGTTCGAGCGGCAGAATCGACACGTCCACGCGTTCAAGTCCCGTGGTGGGGCCCTGGAAGTAGCCGTGATCGAAGGCGAGCATCACGGTCTTGCCTGATTGGGGGTTGAACACCGACGCGAGCCGGTTCTTCATGCCCCAGTCGAGGTTGCCGCAGCCCTTGAGGAAGAAGCCCTCCGTCCTTTGCGGGAGGTCGAGGTGATAGTCCTTTGTGTCCTGGTCTTTGGAAGCGTTGTCGAGGTCGGCCATGGGAGTTCTCCGGTAGGTGAAAGATTGTAAGGTCTTGGTTCAATGGTTTCATCACCGCATCCCGGCAGTGGAACACATCTCTCCGTGGAAAGCTTTTCGGCTCATTGCAAAAACCTGGTTTACCGAAAGCTTCGGGATGTCTGTCGCTCCATTGTTGTGATGCGATATCGTTCTGCGTCGGTTTGATCTACTGTCGCAAGCCTTTGCTCATGCCTTTCAGCATCATCGCCAGCGACATCGCCCCCGGGTCGGCGTGCCCGAGAACGCGATCACCCAGTGTTTTCGCGCGCCCGAGAGTGGCAATCATGTGCTTGGTGGCGTCCATGCCCGTGTGGGCGGCCTCGGCGGCGGCGGCCAGGCACGCCGCCAGCGATTCGTGGGTGTTCGCCGCTGCCGCGCGCGCCGCCGGTTCGAGCGCATCCACCATGGTTTTATCGCCGGGCTTGGCGCCACCGCGTTTTTGCACGGCTTCCAGCCCGCCTGTCAGGAAGCGGGCGAAGCCTGCCGCATCGAGCGTATCGCCCTCCACACGCTTTGCGCCTTCCAGAAACAGGGTCCCGAAGATCGCGCCCGATGATCCGCCAACCTTTAGCATAAGCGTCTTGCCTACGGCGGCAAGCAGCGAGGCCGGGGTGGGGAAGTCATGAAAGTCGCCCGCGAGTTTTTCGGTGACGGCCGTGAAGCCGCGCGCCATGCCGATGCCGTGGTCGCCGTCTCCCGTCGCTTGATCGGCGTGGGTCAACGCATCCACTTCGGCGAGCACCGCATCGGCGGCGGCGAGAAGCATGAGGCGCGTGCCCTCGCGGTCGAGAGAATGGCCTTGCGGCAATGATTCCGGTGCGGTCATTCCGGGAACCTCACGGCTTCCTGTAGCCGACCGAGTCCGCCGGCAGGTCGTAGAATCGTTTCAACTCATCATCGAGGCGCATGAGGGTCAGCGAAAAACCCGCCATCTCCTGGCAGGTGACGTATGCGCCCACATCGGTGGCGTGCACCGTGATTCCGCGCTCCGCCAAAATCTTGCGCGCGGCGCGGTTGATGATCAAGCATTCCATCATGGTGGTCGCGCCCAGGGAATTCACGAGCAGGCAGACCTCGTCCCCTGCGCGGAAGGGGATGTCCGCGAGAATGCGTTCGAGCATCTGTGCCGTCAATTCATCCGCCGTCCTCATTTTTTGACGCTGCACGCCGGGTTCGCCATGCACGCCCATGCCGATCTCGATCTCGTCGTCCGGCAGCAGGAAGGTCGGTTCCCCCGTTTGCGGGATCGACCCTGCGGACAAAGCCACCCCCAAGGTGCGGATGTTGTCGCGCGCTTTTTTCGCCACGCGCACCACTTCATCCAACGAATCGTACGTCGCCGCTGCGCCGCACACGGTCTTGATCATGTACAGGTCGCCCGCGATGCCGCGCCGCTCCAGCATGCGCTCGGGCGGGCTTGAGGCCACGTCATCGCAAATCCGCACCGTCTCAACACGAATCCCCTCTTCCGCCGCCATCTCCGCGGCGATGTCGAAATTCATGTTGTCGCCCGCATAGTTGCCGTACAGGTACAGTACGCCCTTGCCGCGATTCAATGCCTTGGTCGCTTCGTAAGGAACATCGGGGGAGGGGGCGGCGAATATATCGCCGCAGGCCGCGCCGTCGGCCATGTTGCGACCCACGAATCCATGGAACAGCGGTTCGTGCCCGCTGCCACCACCGACCAGCACGGTCACCTTGCCGTCCGGAATGTCCCGCCGCACGATCGCGTTCACATCGGGTAGTTTGATCACTTTGCCGTCATTGGCGAGCACGAGGCCTTCCAGTAATTCATCGGCGACGCGAAGCGGGTCGTTCAAAACCTTTTTGATGGGAGACGCGGAATTGCGGGAGGGGGCCCGCGCCGCGGCGTTCTCGTCAGCATGCATGAAAGTCTCCGGGATGAGGACGCGGTGGTGCCGATCGGATGGCGACCGATGATTCGTGGCCGACACGAAGTGGTCCACGCAGGCGATCGAATATAAGCCGAAGACCGAATGCGCGCTTGAGTTCTTTGGTTGTGGCGCCGTCACGGAACGGGAGGCGTGATTCAGATCACGCGGTCGTTGCCGCCGTCCACGGGGATCTGCGCACCGGTGGTGCGCGCGAACACGGGACCCGCCAAGGCGACCACGGCGGCGGCCACGTCGGCCGAGGTGATTTCCGACTTCATGAGGTTCTTGCGTTTGTATTCGTCCACCGTCAGTCCGTAGCGGGCCGCCGAACGTGCCAGCGCCTCCGGCGTCCACAGGTCGGTGTCGAACACGGCGTCGGGATGAACCACGTTCACCCGCACGCCGTCCGCCGCGAGCTCGAGCGCGGCCACCCGCGCCAACTGGGTGACGCCCGCCTTGGCCACCGAGTAGGCCGCCGCGCCCGGCCCCGGCGCTGCCACATTGCGTGATCCGATGATCACGGCGGAGGCGTCGGATCCGCTTGCCGCCGCGGCTTTCAAAAAGGGAATGGCGGCACGCAGAACGCGCATCGTTCCGGTGAGGTTTACTGCAAGGCTGCGATCCCAAACGGCCCCATCGAGGTCGGCGATGGGTTGTCCCGCGGTGAAGATACCCGCGTTGCACACCAAAAGATCAAGGGTTTTGGTCTCGCCTGCGGCCGCGGTTACCGCAGCGGCGACCTCGTCCTCGCGAGTCACATCGCAGACGACGCCGAGAAACAGGGGAGAGGTCAGCGCCGCTCTCACGGCGGGCGAAACATCCGCCGCGGTGACCTGCCACCCTTCGGCCATCAACGCCGCGCAGATGGCGCGACCAATACCCACGGCCCCGCCCGTCACCAAGGCGCGGCGGGCAACGGGTCTCACACCCGCTCCCAAAAATTCGGAGTCATCACCAAGGCAGGCATGGATGAATCGGGAGGCGGAGGCGTGGGGTCCGAGGAGCGTGAGCGAACGGAGTTACCCGATGTTCGCGTTGTAGCGGTTCACCGAGGATTTGGACGAACGGGTCTCCGGCAGGGCGTTCGGCCACACGGCGAACTCGGAGTTCTGAGCCAGCGGCTTCGTGCCCGATTGACGGCCGCGCGACGCGGGTGAAAACCGCGCGTAGGGGAAAAATCCCGGGTGCGCGATGTCGACCACCGGAAGGTCGCGGTCGAGGCCGGAAGCGTTCTGTTCTGTGGTGTGCATGGTCTCACCCTCTCGCTGTCTGTGATTCTTCAGGAAACGCGGCGCCCGGGCGCCGCCTCAACCGATCCGCGCGTTGAACGCATCGACGGCGGATTTGCATTGCTGAGTCGCCGGCCAGGCATTGGGCCAGAAGCACAGGTCGATGGTCCACCAGTCGTGCTTCACGCCGCCATGGGCGGTGAGCTCCTCAAGCACCGGGATGAAGTCGATATGGCCGTCGCCGATGGGCGTATGGGTGCTGGTGCCGTGCTCGTTGAGCGAGCCGTCGCAGTCGATCAGCTGAATCGCGTTGATCTTGCCGCGCAGGCGCCTGGCCAATTCGAGCACGCCGCCTTCGGAGACCTCGCGTTCACCGCCGGTTTGGCGCAGGCCCACCACCGCGCAGGTATAGGCGTGGCAGGTGTCGAACATCGGCCCGAAGTTTTTCGAACCGCTCATGGCATCCACGAGCGCGACGATGTCTGAGGGCCGGTTGAACGCGAAGCCGGGTTCGAACTCCCACGTCACGTCGATGCCCAGGTCGGCGGCCATCCTGCAGACCTCCGTCCAGGTTTTCACCACGCGATCCATCGCCTTTTCCTTGCCGATGACGTCGATGATCTCGGGCGGCTGCACCGTGTCCACGCGGAACAGGGTGATGCCGAGGTCGTGCGCGAACTCGAGGTTCTTGCGCACCGTGGCGAGGTAGGCCTTGCCGCCGTCTTCCGCATCGATCAGATGCTCGCTCCACATGTCGCCCGCGATGCCGGAGAACTTGAGGCCGTTACTTTCAACCAGATCCTTCAGTGTCTGGCGCGATTCCTTGGTGGGGTGGTTTTCCGGCTTGGGGTGGGAGCCGAAGGCGCCAAGTTCCAGGCCATCGAAATTCATATCACGCAAACCTTCCACCACGGTCCGGAAGGGGATGGGGTTTTCGGCGTATGGCCCAACCGAGTAGGCCCATGTGCCGATGGATACCTTGTGCATGATGTCTCCTTGAGCGGGGTGCGGTCGCTACGGCCCCTGCATTTCCTAGTGTACGGAATGCGGGGGGGGGATTGTTGTATTTATTGCGGATGAATGGGTATTATTTCGGCATGGCGATTTCTGGTGGGATCGTTCCCTTCTGGCAGAATTTAGATCGTTGCTTAGCTCATAGCCATGAATGACAAAGGTTTTGTGGGTTTTGGGGTCGAATTTAACCGGTGGCGAACGGCCGGGAAAGGTATTTTTTATGACAATTCCTGCCTATGCGTTCAAGCGCGCCTTTTTCGATTCGCTCGACAGCCTCGGTGGTCTCGAACAACTGTTCGAAAACGTGCCGAACCTGTCGTTCTGGGTGAAGGACCGCGAAGGGCGGTACGTGACCGCGAACCAGAACTGCGTCAAGATGTGCGGACGCCGCACCGAAGACGATCTCATCGGTCACAACGATTTCGAATTCTACACCAAGCACAACGCCGAAGCGTTCCAGCGCGATGATTTGTCGGTCGTGAAATCGGGGCAGAAAATCGTGGACCGCGTGGAGCCCATCACCTCCGATGACGGCAGCATCCGCTGGTTCTCCACCAACAAGATGCCGCTCTACGGGCGCGACGGACGGATCATCGGGGTCGCGGGCACCACCCGCGTGCTGGACACCGAGGGCACGCCCGATCCGGTGTACGCCGAGTTCGCCGGCGTGATCGATCACATCAACAAGCATTACGCCCAACCGATTGAAATCGAGTCGCTGGCGCGCATGATGTCGCTTTCCATGAGCCAGTTCGAACGCCGCTTCAAGCAGGTGTTCCAGGAGGCGCCCGTGCGCTTCATTCTCAAGATCCGCGTGAACGAGGCGTGCAAGCTGCTGGTCAACACGCGCCGGCCCGTCGCGTGGATCGCGCGGGCCACCGGCTTCTTCGACCAGAGCTATTTCTCCAAACAGTTTTCGCGGCGGATGGGCCTCAGCCCGCGGCAGTACCGCGAGAAGTATTACCAGGGCGGGTGAGGGCGCCCGTGACCGATTCGCGGCGCGCCTGCCGAGGACGTCGCGTGTTCACACCATCACGGCACGGGGTCGGAGAGATCGTCGAGGTTGCGGCGCGCGGAGCCGTTGTTCGGGTCTGCCGCGAGCGCGTCCCTGTAATACCGCAGCGCCGTTTCGCGATCTCCCTGCATCTGGCTCACCAGTCCCAGATAGTTCAACGCCCCGGAGTGTCCCGGCGCAAGCTCCAGCACGCGCTCCGCGTGACCGCGGGCGTCGGCGTAACGACCGGTCTTGAGCAGCGCCGCCGCGGCGCCGTAGTGCAGCTCGGCATCATCAGGGTGGGAGCGCAGCAAGGCGTTGAACAAACCGGTCGCCGCGACCGGGCGTTCGAGACCGAGGTACAGGAAGGCGAGGTTGCGGCTCGCCGCCTCGTCCGTTGAATCGAGTGCGAGGGCCCGTTCGAAATGACCCGCGGCCTCGCGGAGCGCCCCCCGACGCGACAGCAGGTCGCCCAGAAACACGTGACCCTGCGCCCAGTCGGGATTGTGGACGGTGACGAGGCGGTACTGTTCCTCGGCTTCGCCGAGCCGTCCCAGCCCCTTGTAGTATGTCCCCGCGAGAAAGTGGCTGATCCAGCTGCCGGGCAAGGCCTGGCTGAGGTTCACCACCTGCGCCTCGAAGCCAGGGCCTTTGTGTTTGAACTGTGACCACCCCAAATACGCGACGGGAAGCAAGAACAGGAGCCACCACAAATCCTGACGTCCGAGGCTGGCCTGTCGCACAGCGGGCGAAGCGGCCTGCGCGCTTGCCCGGGTACCGGCGTCGAGCCCGAGCCCCTGCCTGGTTTCCCGCTGGCGGATCCGCCAGATGAAGCCGTCGAAGTAGAAGTGCAGCAGGGCCGAAGCGAGCGTGAGGCGCAGCAACCACTGAGGCCCCTCGCCGCCCATCAGGGACTTCTCGGGGGCGTTGATGTCGGCGAAGGAGGCATGCACCCCGATGGTGCCGTACAGCAAAATCAGACCCACGTAAACGGCGAGGCGTTTCCATCCCGGGCTGAACAGCGCGCGTTCCAGGCGCGCCGGCCCCAGGTCGCCGTCGACCCGCTGCCGCTGGAACCGCCACACCAGCGCGTTGTACTGCACGTCGTGGAAGATCTCCCACATCAGCACGCCGAGGATGATGCTCGAGGTCCAGCTCATGCAGTACCACCAAAAGGCGAAGCTCACGCCGAGCACCAGAAACTTCACGGGATTTTGGGGTGTGCCCGCCTTCCAGTGCCGCCAGGCGTTCGCGGCGAACAGGACAGTCACCACCGCGGTGGCCGCGCCCCACGCCCACCAGGCGAAGTGAAAAAGGGTGGGGGGGATCAAGGGCCCGCCCGAGAGGTAATACTGGGTGACCAGGGTGAACTGTTTGGCCGGAGACGACAGGATCGCCAGCCCGAACCAGGACACGCACATCAGCGCGTCGAGCCGGGCCGTGAGCGGCGCGATGGAACCGGCCTTGGAGTCGTAGATGCGCGCGAACCCGTTGATCTGCATGGCGCCGTGCCAGGTGCCCCAGAGCACGGTGGCCAGCACCAGCGCGTTGAGGTCGAGGAAGGCGTACAGGGCGCAGACCGCGATCAACAGGGCAGGAACCACGGTGAAGCGGAACCGGTAGCGGCGGAACAGCTCGGGATCGGAGTAGGCGCGGATGAAACCGGGAAGGTGGTGGCCGAAGCCGCCCAGGCCCAGGATGTACAGCCCGAGCGTCTCGGGGGGGATCGCGCGCTGCAGGACCAGGATGAGCGGGATGATGAGCAGCGGCGGCAGGATGAACAGCATCAGGTCGCGCGACGGATCGAGGATCCAGAGGCTGCCAGGCGGCGACGCGCGGCGCCGAGGGATCGTCGCGGTGGTTGCGGATACTGGTTTCATGATAATATGATGAGTTTAGGGGATCAAAGCCGTTGAATTCCGGTAAACGCGCGCGGCGCGCGCTCCCAAGGAGTCGACGGCGCGCAAACACCTGTAAAACAAGGCGTTGAGCGCGCGGTGCCCGAGAAGTTACTCACAAAAGCGGAGCGCTTCGCGAAACTTTTGGAGGAAAAAAACGAAAAGCGGCATTAAGTTAACGGGCCGATGCGCATGTTTTTTTCGACCGGTCAACCCGGAACCCTTCGTACGGGCGCGACTCCCTTGTCGTCTCTTGTCGCCATGTCCCTGAGCGGGCTCGTCTTTCTGGCCGGCCCGGCCGCCGTGTCGCCCGCCCGCGCCGCCGTCACCGCCGACAAGATGCAGGGTGAAGCCAGCATCGACATGGGGCAACTCGTGCGGGGCAGCGTCGGAGCCGGGCAGACGGTGGAGAACGAGTACCTCAACCGCATGAGTGTGACGCTGCGCGTGCAGGACACGGTGGCGGAGCGCACGATCGTGCGGATCGGGGTCGGCGGCCTGTTCTGGCAATCCTACCCGCTGGGTGATTTCTGGCAGAACACGGTCCGTTTCGGACCCGGCATCACCGAGGCTTCGGTGAAGGTGCTGGCCACCCGGAACCTCACCGTCGAAGGCGGCTATTTCCCGTTCAAGTACAACGCCTCCGCCATGAACCTTGGCGAATACCTCGTGCGCACCGAGTCATACCCCACCACCCTGAGGACCGGCGGCTGGACGTGGGTGGACAGCGCCTACGCCAACGTGCTGGGCGTGCAGGTGAAGGCGCAGCACGCCGATGGCCGCTTCCGTCACCAGGCCGGGCTTTTCGTGGAGATGCAAACCGCCCCGCTGTTCGACATCACCCCCGCCTACCTGTTCTCGTACAAGCCCGTCAAGGGGTTGGAGATCGGCGGCGGCGTGGCGCTCAAGCGGTGGATTCAACCCAACATCGGCTACAAGGGGCTCGCCAACGTCGACTCGGCCGGGTCGGCGGCCGGTCGCTACATGGCCATCGGAAACTTCCCCGAGGTCCAGAACCACGCGATCCTGCATTACACCTAAAACGACGGGTCCGGCATCGTGGAAGCCGACACCTTCGTCGTGTGGCGCGGGGGCACGGCGTTCGACCCCGCCGCGGCCTTGGCGGGAAAGAACGGCGCCGCGGTGCAAAACCTCGAAATGCTCCAACAGGGAAGCGTCGCCGGGACGCGCCAGGACATCCAGAAGTTCTTGCAGAACACGCGGTACTCCTCAAGCGGGGAGAATTGTTGGGACAACCCTTCGGCCTGTCAGGCCTACCTCGACGGGTCGGGCAATCTGCGCGTCACCGACGCCAACGGCGTGCTTTTGGCCGACACCACCGTCGCGATGAACGTGGTCAGCAGCGAAACGTACTCGCGGCGCGCGGTCAACCTGATGGGACGCATCTCCTACGACTTCGCCGAAGGTCTGGGGCTTGCGGGCACGGGTCCCTTCAAGGTGTACGCGGAAGCCGCGGTGTTGGGGGTGGAGAACAAGCCGGTCTACTACGAGGACCGCACCGACCGCATCCCGGTGATGTTGGGGGTGCATGTGCCCACCTTCGGCCTGCTCGACCTTCTGGCGGTGGAAACCGAGTACCTGAAAAACCCCAACCGCAACAGCGACATGATTTTGACGTCGCACATCAACACCCCTTTGCCGGGCCCCAGCATGGCGATTCCCGATCTCGACCAGGCCGACTACACGCGTGCCCTGTACGCGGCCAAGTCGGTGCACCGCGATGACTGGAAGTGGAGCGTGCATGCGATCCGCTCCCTCGTGCCGGGCCTTCAGGTCAAGGTTCAGGTCGCCAACGACCATTTCCGCTTGCACCGTTTCGGCGCCACGGGGCCTTCGCTCGCGCCCGCGCCCTTGACCCAGAACCCGAGCCACTGGTATTACCTGGCCCGCCTGCAGTGGGGGTTTTAACCTATGACCATCCGATCGACCGCTTCCCTGAACCGGACCACACTCATGAACCGTTCCCTGCTCGCGTCGCTGGCGTTGGCGATGGCCGCGCCCTCGGCCCAAGCCGCGGAGCCCCAGGTCACCAACCGCAACATCTCGGTCTCCACCTTCGTGGACATCGGCCATGTCATCCGCGGTTCGCTGGTCAACGACGACGGCACCAACCCCCAGGACGTCGAGAACCTGTTCCTCAACCGCGACGGCGTGGCGCTCACGTATTCGGGCACGGTCAACGACAAGCTGCACATGAACATCGGCGTGGGCGGCCTGTTCTGGAAGCCGGTTCCGGAGGCCAACGACGCCGCCACCAAGCGCATCAACTTCGGCCCGGGCATTTCCGAGGCGTCGGCGCGGTACGACCTCACCGACCGCGCGCAGATCAAGTTCGGTTTCTTCGGCTACAAGTACAACCCCGACGCGGTGAACCTCGGCGAGTACCTGCTTCGCAGCGAAGCCTACCCGACCATCATTCAGACCGGCAGCATGGGCGGTTGGGTGTGGATGAACAGCAACGAGTACAAGTCGATGGGGACGCAGTTCAGCTGGACCTCGCGGGGCGGCGACTGGAAGCACGACCTCCTGCTGTTCAGCGAATTCAACCAGGCCCCGCTGTTCGACTTCTCGCCGTCCTACGTGGTGACGGGCAAGGCCGCCAAGGCCGTCGAGGTGGGCGCGGGCATATCGTTCCACCGCTGGATCCCCATCGAACCCAGCCGCACGACGCCGCGCAACACCGCCAACACCTACGTCGAGATCGACGGCTTCCCGGCCTACGGCGTTTACGATACCGATTTCACGCCCGTTTCCGCGGGCGGCACGTTCAAGGAAATCGAAGGACGCATTCCGAATTTCGTCGACTCGACGGGGACGCCGGTGGTCAACGCGGCTTTCGACGCGAATGGAAACCGCATCTACATCCGGGCCGACAACGGCGACACCTTGCGCGTCCGCACCTCGGAGCGACTGACCTTCCAGGCCATCAAGCTGATGGGGCGCGCCGCGGTGGATCTTGGCGTGCTGCTCGATATGCCGGCCACGAACGGCCCGTTCCGTCTTTTCGGTGAAGTGGCGGTGCTCGGCATCGAGAACCAGCCTCTCTATTACGAGAACATCAGCGAGCGCATTCCGGTGATGGTCGGCCTCTCCGTGCCGACCTTCGGCGTGCTGGACGTTCTGACCCTGCAGGCCGAATACCTGAAGAACCCGTACCCCGACAACAACTACCAGCAGTTCAGCAACAGCGTGCCTCAACCCACCCTGCCGGGCGACAGCCCGGCCGACTATGCCGCCCGCAAGGCCGACGGCCAGTACGAAGACGACGACCTCAAATGGTCGGTGCACATGAAGAAGACCGTGGTCGCAGGCCTCGAGATCTATCTCCAGGTCGCCAACGACCACTTCCGCGTGCAGGACGTGAACGCCCAGCCATCGTTCATGCCGCTGACGCAACAACCGTCCGACTGGTACTACATGCTCAGGTTCCAGTGGAACCTGTGACCCCGACGCGAAACACGATGAACGCCGAACGATCCCCAAAGGAGACCCTCACCATGCCCACCACCTCAACCTCCCCGCGCCGTGCGCTCCGCCTCGTGCGGTCCGCCCTGCTGGTCGCCGGCCTCGCGGCCGCGGCGCAAGCCCAGGACACCATTCCGCTCGCCAAGCAGCGGCTGGTGACCATCAACAACCAGCAGTACATGCTGACCTCCAAGCTGCGTTCGATCCTCATCGGCAGCTTCTTTTACAATTTCAACCACACCACGGGCGCGCCCCTGCTCGACTCCACGCTGAAGCGCCTGGGTCGCGAAGAGGGGTGGACGGTCGACATCTCCAAGTCCGGCACCGAAATCACCGCGACCAAGTTGTCGACCTACCAGGTGTTTTTCGCGAACTTCATCTCCAGCTGGGCGAGCAACACGGGGTTCCCGACCGCCAGCCGCACCGCCGTTCAGAACTTCGTGGAGAACCAGGGTGGCGGCGTGTTCGTGATGCACTCTTCGGGTGACTCGCGCTCCAGCTCGAACTGGGCGTGGTACTACAGCACGCTGATGCCCATCACCTACACGGGCGAATCCTCCCGCACCGACGTGACGGCGCGCGTCGGCATCAACCCCGCCGCCAAGACGCACCCCATCATGGAGGGCATCGGCTTCGGCGCCAACGGCAGCGGCAGCGGCACCGCCGACACCGTCATCTTCACCCAAGGCGAATGGCACACGTTCAACGCGCGCATCGCCACCGTCAAGCCGACCGCGGACTTCCTTTTCAAGATGAACCCCGCAACCTGCATCAAGGGTGGCACGACGGCCAACTGCGGCGCCAGCGCCGGAACGTACGCGACGCCCGCGGAAGGTTATCCCGCCAGCTGGACCTTCCCGGCCGGCAAAGGCACCGTGGGTTATTTCATGGAAGCGCATGACCTGACCACCCGCAACAACATGGGCCAGGCCAATTGGGACCGCTTCTTCAAACAGTTCATGTACTGGATGGCAGGCTATGATACGGTTCCGGTGGTGTCCATCGGACGCGCCAACGCCGGCATTCAGTCCATCGATCGTTCGGGCATTTCGTTCCACAGCAAGGTGCCCGGCGTTTTCATCACGGCAAAAGGCGGCCACACCGTCAGCTTGTACGACCTCTCGGGCAAGCGCCTGAAGCACTACGTCGGCCGCCAGGGACCGGTGAATTACAGCAACCTGACCGACGGTCTGAAAGGCGCGTCCAAGCGCGGCGTGTACATCGTCAAGGTCAGCGCGGGCAAAAAGGTGGCCACCCGGCGCTACATCTACTGACGCTTGTTTGACCTCCGGGCCGTTCGCCACCCGAACGGCCCCCCGAAAGCGCGGCCGGGCCTCACCCGGCCGCGCTTTTGTTTGCAGAGGAAGGAGGCGGGGAAGGGGAGTCGGGCGGAGGTGAGCGGAATAATTGATTTATTTGGTGATTTCCGCCACCGCAATTCAACGCCTCCCGGAGTTCCAGAATTTGATAACCGGCGGTATTTCCACTCCTTGCACGATATATTAACGGCTACGACCCGATTCATTCACAGGCGCGTTTCCGCCAGGGCGGAGCCACGCGGTCTGGCATTTTTGGAGAGAACATGGCGAGCAAGCAAACCTCCCGCGGCTACCTAACCTCTGCCTTGGCGTCCGCGGCCGTCCTGGCGATGGCCGCAACCGCCTCGGCCCAGTACACCCAGGAAGGGTGCGCCGACCTGCAAACTTCGGACTTCCAGCGCACCGAGCTGTTCAGCCGCAACGGCAGTGCCGGGTCGGTCACGGTACCCGACCTGTCGGAGCCCGTCGCCATGGCCTTCAACGCCGTCAAGACCGGCGACTCGGTTCTGGGCGCCGACATCTACTTCGTGCAACGTCGCGGCTCTCTGCGCAAGTACGACTTCACCAACAAGACGGTCAAGCAGATCGGCTTCGTCAACGTGGCCGAGGCCGTGGAAAGCGGGAGCGGCGACAACGGCCTGATGGGTGTGGCTCTCGACCCGAACTTCGCCACCAACCGGTGGATCTACCTCTGGTACGTGCCGCCGCGCGTGGGCAGCAACAACTACCGCGGCCGCCTGTCGCGCTTCACGCTCGGCACGCAGGACACGCTCCTGAACGCCACCGAGAAGATCCTGATCGACATCAAGCTGAGCAAGACCCGTCAGTGGCATGCCGGCGGTCCGATGCGTTTCGACGCCCATGGCGACCTGTGGGTCACCATCGGCAACAACGCCAACGACCTCAGCGGCAGCGGCTCGCAGTATTCCCCCACGGACAGCAACCAGAGTCAGGAGTGGGGCGCGTCGAACACCGCCAGCATGCGCGGCGGCGTGATCCGCATCAAGCCCGACCTTTCGCAAAAGGGCTATTCCATTCCCGCCGGCAACTTCGGCGAGTACTGGGCGAATTACTTCGAGACCAACGGGAACGCGGCCCTCGCCGCGCAGTACCGCGACACCTCCAAGGTTTTGCCCGAGGTCTACGTGAAGGGCACGCGCAGCAACTTCTCGATCTGGGTGCACCCCACCAAGCGTTGGCTCGCCTGGGGCGAAGTGAACTACCAGACCACCAACGATGAGTACAACCTGCTCACCACCCCCGCGTTCACGGGGTTCCCGTATTTCCACCGGAACAACGTGGCCACTCCGGGCACCATCACCCCGGCCAAGTCGGTAAGCGCGCCGACCAACACCTCGGTCCTGAACACCGGCGTGCAGCAGCTGCCGCCCGCCACCCCGGCGGTTGTCTGGCACGGGACCGCCATCACCGACTCGACCTTCTCCACCAACGTGGCCATGGGCGGCGACATCTACGTCTACGATCGCAACCTCAAGTCGGCGGTCAAATTCCCGCCGCACTTCCACCATGTATGGCTTTTGATGCCCAGCATCAGCGGCAACAACCCGCTGTACAGCGTCCGCGTCGACTCGAACACCGTAAAGCCTACCGGCGTACCGGTGCGTCTCGACAACGGGTTGTTGGCGATCACCACGGCTCCGGCCAACATGCGCCGGGCCGTTCAGGTCTCCTACGGCCCCGACGGCGCTCTGTACTTCCTCAACTACGGCGGCGGCGACTACAACACCACCGCCAACTCGGGGGTATTGCGGGTCACCTACAACGGCGCCTGCAAGCTCAGCGGCGTCGCGATTTCGCCCTTCAAGCCGCTCGCCGAGTCGGAACTGCGCATGACCTTGAACGCCGGTCGCCTGCGCATTCTGGAGGCCGGCCGCCACGAGGTCATGCTCTATACCGCCGACGGTCGCCAGGCGCTCCGCGTCGCGGGCGAGGCCGGCGCCTCCTATGATCTGAAGGCCCTGCGCGCGCAGGCCGGCCTCACCGCCACCGGCGTTTACTCGCTGCGCGTGAAGACCGACAAGGGCGTGTTCGCACGCACGCTGCCGCTGTTGTAAGCGGCGCGCACTCCGACGGAACCGGCGGGAGGGAGCGATCCTTCCCGCTCCTGTTTTCAGCCTTCGTGAACGTCCGCGTTTGCGGGGGCCCCAACCACCCGACCACATCCGCAACACATCACCCACCACGACAATCCGGAATCCCCATGGCCAACATCCGCTTCACTTGCGAAACCTACGCCTGGATCATGTGCGGCGACACATTCATCGGCAAGATCGATCACATGGCCGACACCGCCTCGCAAGCGGGCTTTCAGGGCCTCGAACCCATGAACCTGCAGCTCGGGCCATTCTGGGATCACGTCAAGCTCAAGGACGCGCTCGACGCGCGCGGCATCCGCCTGTCGTCGGTGGCGCTTGTGTGCGACTGGCTGGGTGATGGCGAAACCGAGGCGGAAAAACGCGAGGCCGACAAGATGATGGATCTGATCAAGTCGTTCCCGTACGATGTACTGCTCATGCCCGTGCAAATGCCGCAAAAGGACCGCAGCGAGCTCGCCCTGCGTCAAAAGAACTTTTTGACCTGCGTCAATGCCCTGGCGCGCCGCGCCGCCGACCGCGGCATCGTCAGCAGCTACCACCCCAACTCGCCCGAAGGGTCCATCTTCCGGGTGCGGGAGGATTACGACAAGCTGCTCCCGCTGCTCGACACCCAGGCTCTCGGCTGGACCCCCGACGTGGGCCACCTCGCCAAGGGCGGCATGGATCCTGTGGCCATGATCCGTGAGTACCGCGGCCTCGTGAACCACATCCACTTCAAGGACATGTTCGCCGACGGCACCTGGGCCCAAACCGGTGAAGGTGACATCGACTTCAAGACCGTGATCGAAGATCTCGTCAAAACCGATTTCAGCGGCTGGGTCGTGTTCGAGGACGAGTGCGACGCGGCCATAGACGACCCCGACGGCGTCACCCTGAAGGACGGGGTGTACATCCGCGAGACGGTCAAATCGTGGATCCCGCCGGAAGCCCTCGGGTAAGGGGCGGCAAAGGAGGAGTCGGACCTCAGCCTGCGGAAGCAGCCCCACGTGGTCGATCCGTCTGATTTTCTGATTTAGGCCTTCTCAACCCTAACCGGTGCGCGCCCAACGCCCCGCTATCCCGGTAACTCACCTTATATGAAGGGGTTGACTGGGGGTGTCGGGGGAGTCGTCCGTGGTTTTTGTTCGAATTTGAGGGGTCGGGGGCCCGGCGGCCCCAAACGCGATTCTCCCGAAAACTCGACTCCGCCTTGCAAATCCGTTCACTTTTTCTACACTTTTCCCTCCATTTTCCCCCCTGTATCGGGAGACACTCTTTTGGCCGTTGTTATCCGCCTCGCCCGCATGGGCAAAACGCACAAGCCTTTCTACCGCATCACGGTCGCTGATTCGCGCGCCGCTGCCACGGGCAAGTTCCTCGAGCAAATCGGACACTACGATCCGAACCTCAATCCTCCGGCGATCAAGATCGACGAAGCCAGCGCGCTCAAGTGGATCAAGAACGGTGCCCAGCCGAGCGACACCGTGCGCTCGCTGTTCTACCGTGCGGGCATCCTCGAGAAGTCGGTGCTGACCGCCAAGGGCAAGGCCGCCGCCGACGCCGCGCTGAAGACGCGCGAGTCGTACCAGGCCAAGAAGCCCAAGGTGCACAAGAAGGCCAAGGAAAAGGCTGAAGCCGCCGCCAAGGCCGCTGCGGATGCCGCTGCCAAGGCTGCCGCCGAAGCCGAAGCTGCGGCCAAGGCCGCTGCCGAAGCCGCCGCCGCCGAGGCGGAAGCCGCTGCCGCCGCCAAGGCCGCCGAGGCCGAAGCCGCCGCTGCCGCGCCGACCGAAGAACCCGCCGCTTAAGCGTCGGATTCCCTTTTCAAAAAAGCCCGCCCGCTTTGCGAGGCGGGCTTTTTTGTTGCCTGTTAGCTTGACCTCAGTGGCAAGGTATTAGCGTGGACTCCTTGGACGGTTTGGACTTCATGGACAGCTTGAGCCAAAGGCTGCTCAAGCTGTCCATGAAGTCCAAACTGTCCACTAGGTCCAAGTTGTCCAGGCAAAAAACACCCAATTAAAAACCACCTTTTATCTTTCTCACATGACCTTGCCCACAGACTTCACGCTCATCGGCATCCTGCTCAAACCCCACGGATTGTTGGGTGAAATGAAGGTTCGCCCCGAGACCTTCGACTTCGACCGTCACGAAACCTTGGAGCGGGTTTTCGCCCGGGGCCGCACCGGCGAGGTGACCGAGCTGAAGGTGCGCGCCACGCGCGCCGATGCTCAAAACTGGTTTCTCAAGTTCGACGGATACCGCACCCCTGAATCACTGATCCCGCTGTGCGGTCAGGAGCTTTTGATCGATTCGGCCGATCGTCTCGAACTGCCCGAAGGCATGGTGTATTTCTCCGACCTGCCGGGCATGATCGTGCATGATGAAACCGGCGCGCTCGCCGGCAGCATCATCGAGGTGCGCGAAACCGGCGCGACCGAATACCTCGCCGTGCAAACACCCAAAGGCGAGATCCTGGTGCCGTGGACCGACCACTTCGTCATCAGGATCGACAAGGCCGCGCGCATCGTGCACATGGATCTTTCGGGCCTGCGCGGCGTGGTGCTCTGAATTTCCTTTCACAATATCGCCCCGCCACCCCCGCATTTAACCGACACATCGTGCGCATCGACGTCATCACCTTGTTTCCCGAAATGTTCGACGCGCTGAAGTCGGGCATTCCCGGGCGCGCGCAATCCACCGCGCTCACCGGTTCGCTCGCGCTCCACACGCATCAATTGCGGGAACATGCCATCAACAAGCACGGTCAGGTGGATGACGCGCCTTATGGCGGCGAGGCAGGGATGGTGTTGCGACCCGAACCGTTGCGCGCCGCGCTGGCCAAGGTGTTTGGGGAGTTGGGGTATGCCGAACCGCGCGCACGCTTTGCGGATGAGGCCGACGAGGGGGCCGGCGAAAGGGCCGGCGAAGGGGCCGGCGCAGCGGGGCAAGGGATGGCCTCGGGCTTGCCTTCCAAACCTCACGTGGTGTACATGAGCGCGCAGGGCGCGTTGCTCACGCAAGGTCGCGCGGCGGCCCTCGCCGCGCTTCCGCATGTGGTGATCGTGTGCGGTCACTACAAGGGCGTCGACCAGCGCTTCCTCGACGCCTTTGTCGACGAGGAGCTCAGCATCGGCGATTACGTGCTTTCGGGCGGCGAACTGCCCGCCATGGTGCTCATCGATTCGGTCGCCCGCCTGTTGCCCGGAGTGCTGGGAGACATCGACTCGGCGGACACCGATTCGCATGCGGTGCCCGGGCGCTTGGGATGGCCCGTTTACACCCGTCCGGCGACCTTTGAAGGGCGGGAAGCTCCCGAGGTGCTGCTCTCGGGTCACCACGCCAACATCGTGAAGTGGCGCGCTCTGGAGAGCCTGCGGCTGACGCGGACGCGTCGTCCCGACCTGTTGGCCGCACACCCGCTCACCGAGGCCGAAGAAACCCTCCTGAACCCTCGGCCCCCCAAAAAACGCCGGGCGCCGAAACCTTGAAGCCGAGGCGGGGCATGGCCGAGGTGACCGTCAAAAATCCGTTAATGACCGTTTTCGATTTTTGAGGGAAAAAGGCGGGCACCTTCAGAAAAACGATTATTTAAAATAAATAAACGTTTTAAATTCAATTTTATGGCCTGTTTCTGAAATTATACCGATATTGTGGCCACTATGAATGAAAATGAAGACATCACCCTGACCAGTTCACAAGCCGCGCTTTTGCTTCAAGTTCACGAATCGTCTGTGAAGCGGTGGAGCAACACGGGAGAACTCAAACTCGGGAAAACGGCGGGCGGCCACCGACGTATTCGTTTCGACGACCTTCTCGAGTTCTGCCGCGTGCATGAGGTCAAGGCCGATTTGTTGTTCTTCGCCCCTCACGAGGAAGAGGTCGCCCGTGCCGCGTTCGACGCGCGGGAACGCGGCGACTTCACCGGGGTTCGCGAGTTGATCCTTCGTTTTTGCGACACGGAAACGCCCCGCTGGCTGGTCAACCTCATCCGCTATTTGGATGGGGTGTTCGGGATTCCCATGGCGCGGTTGTTCGATGCGGGCGTTGCCGGGGCGCTCGGCGAAGTCGGTCGCCAGTGGCAAAGCGGTTCGCGCACCATCGCCCTGGAGCACCGCTTCACGCAAAAGATCCTCGATGCCCTGCACGGCATCCTGAACGCCATCGAGGAGGAGGAGTTGACCCGGGCCGCCGAGGCACCCGACGCTCCCCGCCCGCCGCATGCGATCGTCGGGTGCTCCGAGGCCTGTCACCACGAGATCGGGGTTTTCATGGCCCGCATTCTGCTTCGCCGGGCGGGGTGGACGGTGACGTACCTGGGCGCCAACGTGCCTTACGAGGAAATCGCGGGCATTCAGGAGCTGGAAAGGGCCCGCCTGGTGTGCATCAGCTTCGCCCTGCCCTTGGGACCGGGCGACGTGCGCCGCTGCCTGAAAGTTCTCAATGCGCTCCGCGCCCCCCAGCATCCTTATGATCTTGTGGTCGGGGGCCTGCCGTTCGCGGCCGGCACCGAGGCCCAATACGAGACCGACATCCCCCTTTCGTTCGCGGTGTCCATGGAGGCCTTCGAACGATGGGCCAAGTCGCGTCACTCACCGGCGTACGCACGCCCGCTGATGGAGGTGACGGCATGATCGTTGATGCGAACCTGGCCGCGCGCGCGGGTCATTGCGCCCTTTCGGCCGCGGCCCCGCGTTCATCCGGCCACACCGCGCCGTCCGTGACGGTGCGCGCGGCCCGCGAGGCCGCGGCTTCGGGGCATGCGGCCCAAGGACAGGGGGGCGCCGACCTGCCCGCCTGGCTGCAGCGGATGGCCGCCGGGATGGCCGACGAAACCCCGATGGAATACCTCGCGCGCAACAGCCATTCGTTCCGGTACGCCGCGCGGTTTTTGCCCAAGCCCTACGACGCCCTGGTGGCCGAGGTGTACGCGTTCTGCCGCTTCACCGACGACATGGTCGACCGCGACACCGTCAGTGGGGCCGACGAGCTGCACGCGCGCTTGGCCGACTGGCGTCGGCTCGCGCAGGCGGCGTACGCGGGCGTGCCCTCGGGGTTCGCGCTGCTCGACAAACCGCTGATGGAAATGGGGCGGCGCGGCATCCCGTTCGATTACGCCTCCGACCTGATCGACGGCGTCGCGATGGACCTTCCGCCCGAGGGTTCGGAGAGGGAGGGGCGCACCGGCGAGATCCGCTATGCCACCCTCGAGGAGCTGGATGCGTACAGCTACCGCGTGGCTTCGGTGGTGGGGCTGTGGCTCACGCGCCTGGTGGGCGTGCACGAGACGGCGGTGCTGGAGCGCGCGGCCGCGCTGGGCCATGCCATGCAGCTCACCAACATTCTGCGCGACGTGGGTGAGGACTGGCGCAACGGGCGGCTGTATCTCCCCCTTGATGTGCTCGCGCGCCACGGCGTCGGCGAAGACGACATCGCCCGCGCGGCGTCGGGCGGGCCGCTGCCGCGCGGCTGGGTGGCCGTCATGGAGGAGCTGATGGATGCCGCGGACGTCCGCTACGCGCGAGCGCTCGGGGCGGTGAAGGCATTGCCCGCGTTCTTCCGCGTGCCGGTGGCGGTGTCGGGCTACGTGTACCGCGACATCCACACCGCGCTGCGCCGCAACGGTTACGACAACTTCACGCGTCGCGCGCACACCTCCAAGCCGCGCAAGCTGTGGCTGGGAGCCAAGGCGCGCGCCTGGCTGCTGACGGGCGCGCGCGCGCCCCGCGCGGTGGTGCAGGATGCCGAAGGTGCGGCGGCGGAAAAACCCCGTCGCCCGCTGGTGTCCGTGTTGGTGTCGCTGCTCTCGGGCGCGGCACTGGCCGCGACCGAGATCCCGAACCTCGCCGAAATCGCCGCCAACGCGAGGGAGGAAATCGCCGTCGTGGACGCGGCCCTGCTGCGCGCGCCCGCGGATCCCGCCTTGCACGTCCGCAAGCTCCGCGCCCTGCACACCGTGAGCGTCCACGACGGGGCTCACCTGGCGGCCGCGCGCGAGGCCCTGGGCCGTTCCGAACGCCTTGCGGCGGGCTCCTCCAAAGAGTTCGCCCCCACGCTGCTCGCCTACCGCGGCGCGTTCGACGTGGTGGAGGCGCGCCATGCCACATGGCCCACCACGCGCCTCATCGCCTTGCGCCGCGGCCTCGACCGCCTCGATGAGGCGGTGAAGCAGGCTCCCGCCTCGGTCGACGTCCGCTACTTGCGCCTCACCAGCACCTGGTACCTGCCGGCGCTTTTGCGCCGCGACCGCACCATCGAAGACGACTTCAAGGCGCTGGCCGAGCTGTTGCCCGTGGCGCGTGGCGACTACCCGCCTCAGTGGTACCTGCCCGTGACCGATTTCGTGCTCAAGAACGCGCCGCTCGCGCCGCAGGCGCGCGAGAGGCTGCGCGAAGCGCGCGCCCAAGCTGCCGCCCCCACGCGCGGTTGACCCATAACCCCCGAAAACACCTTCATGTCAACACACAACCAGACCGTCACCCCGTCCCCCAAACTTCAACCTAAAAAGGCCGTGGTCATCGGCTCCGGATTCGGCGGCCTCGCCTCGGCCATCCGCCTGCAAAGCCTGGGGTTCCAGGTCACCATCGTGGAGCAGCGCGAGCGCGTGGGCGGCCGCGCCTATCAACTTCGTGAAAACGGGTATACCTTCGACATGGGGCCCTCGCTGATCACCGCGCCAAGCATCATCGGCGACGTGTTCGCCCGCGCCGGCACCACGCTCGAAAAGGCCCTCACGCTGGTGCCGCTCAACCCGTACTACCGCGTGTTCTTCCACGACCGCACGCGCTTCGAGTACAACGGCACGCCGGAGGACATGAAGGCCGAAATGCGGCGATACAACCCCGACGACGCCGCGCGCTACGATGACTTCATGCGCGCCATCAAGCCCATCTACGAAGAGGTGATCGAGAAAGGCCTGGGAAGCCGCCCGTTCGGCGAACCCATGACCATGCTCAAGTTCGCGCCCACGGCCATCAAGCTGGGAGCCTGGCGCACCGCCGTGCAGTTCGCCAACGCGTACTTCAAGGATTGGCGTCACCGCTTCGTGTTCAGCTTCCACGCCCTGTACATCGGCGGCAACCCGTTCCACTGCCCGGCCATCTACCAGATGATCCCGTATCTGGAACGCGCGCAAGGCGTGTGGTACACGCCGGGAGGCATGTACTCGCTGGTGGGGGCGCTCGAGCGAGCGTTCGTGAACATGGGCGGCACGGTGAAGACCTCCACGCCGGTGACGCGGATCCGCGTGGAGTCGACCTCGGGCGGCAAGCCCAAAGCCACGGGCGTCGAAACCGCGACCGGGTTCATTCCCGCCGATGTGGTGGTGAGCAACGCCGACGTGGGGTTCACTTACGCGAAGTTGATCGACCCCGCCTTCCGCCGCAAGTGGACCGATGCGCGCGTGAACAAGCAGGAATACACCATGAGCTGTTTCCTGATTTTCCTGGGCGTGAAGAAACGCTATCCCGAATTGGCGCACCACACCCTCATTCTGGCCGAGCGATACAAGGAGCTGTTGCGCGACATCTTCAAGAACAAGATTCTGCCCGATGATTTCAGCATGTACGTGCACGCGCCCACGCGCACCGATGACGGCATGGCGCCGCCGGGCTGCGAAAGCCTGATGGTGCTGGTGCCGGTGGCCAACCAAAAATCCGGCATCGATTGGAAAAAGCAGTCGGCTCCCTACGCGGAGAAGATCCTCGATTTTCTGGAGGCGTGGGGGCTCACCGATCTGCGCGAGAATCTCGAGGTGTTCAAGCTGTTCACCCCCGATGATTTCGAAGCCCAGCTGGCGGCCTGGCAGGGCAACGCGTTCGGCATCGAACCGCGCCTTTCCCAAACCGGTTACTTCCGCCCGCACAACCGTTCCGAAGATGTGGCCGGCTTGTATTTTGCCGGGGCCGGCACGCACCCCGGCGCGGGCGTCCCGGGCGTCATGCTCTCGGCGGAGGCGATGGAAAGATGTGTGGTGGAGGATATGGGGGGAGTCTTGAGGTCTTAGGACGTACAGAATTTGAGTCTCAGAACTCAGAACTCAGAACTCAGAACTCTGAACTCGGAAACACAGGGGCAGCGCAGAACTCAGAAATGCCGGAGAAGCGCAGGGTAACGTGCGAGGGCCAAAGAGTGAACGGAAGTTTTGAATCAGTAAAGCGGGATCACATGTCGCAAATCGCCCCGTGGTTCGTCGAATCGTCCGGAATTTCGGTGTTTCTGAGCTCTGAGTTCAGCGTTCTGAGTTCGCAGAGCTGAGTTTTCCCACTTCTCAAGCAGACTACAAGGTCATTTCAATGTCGCACATCACGTATTTGGCCATCAACATCCTCTCCATCCTGTTCCCGTTCGCGTACAGCTTCACGGCGCATTCGGGCTTTTCCAAAAAGTTCGGGCGGGTGTGGGGGGCGATCCTGTTGGTGGCCTTGCCGATGCTCGCGTGGGACGTGTGGTTCACCGCGCGGGGGGTATGGGGGTTCAATCCCGACTACTACCTCGGTTTCACGATTTCCGGGCTGCCGCTCGAGGAGATCATGTTCTTCTTCTGCATCCCTTTCGCGTGCCTGTTCATCTACGACACGGTTTCCAAGTTCCCCCGCCTGGCTCTCCCCGAAAGGCCCGTGCGTGTCGTCGCGGGGGTGCTGGCCGGTGCGCTCATCGTGCTTGCGTTCCTGAACACCGAGCGCGCGTACACCTTCTGGTGCTTCCTCGTGGCCGCGCCCTTCGCCCTGGCTCTCGCTGCAGGACATGTACGACACCGTGCCGGCCACATCGGCACGGCCTATGTGTTCCACCTCATCCCGTTCCTAATCGTGAACGGCATCCTCACATCCTTGCCCGTCGTGCAGTATAATGATGCCGAAAATCTCGGCATTCGCATCGGCACCATCCCGGTGGAGGATTCGATGTATTCGTTGATCCTGCTGCTGGGAGCGATCTTCATCATGGAGCGGAGGGCTGAAAAGGCTGGTGGGTAGTGGGTAGCAGGTCGTGGCGAACACAAGCTTGAGTGGATGGGATTGCCACCAGCCACTACCCACTACCCACTACCCACCATCCTCAACTTACCTCCGACCTACTTTTACGACACGCCTTTAACCTTGATTCCTCCCATGTTCACCTACCTCCTCATCATTCTCGCCGTGTTCCTCCTCATGGAAGGCGTCGCGTGGGCGACGCACAAGTACGTCATGCACGGCTTTTTGTGGAACCTGCACGAGTCGCACCATCTGCCGCGCGCGGGCGCGTTCGAAAAGAACGACTGGTTCGGGGCGTTCTTCAGCATTGTGGCCATGGGATTGTTCGGGATGGGCTTCGCCTACGGGGCGGTGTGGACGGCGGTCGGGATCGGGGTGACCGCCTACGGCGCGGCCTACCTCTTTTTGCATGACATGCTCACCCACAAACGTTTCGGCGTGAACATCAAACCCAAATCGGGCTACCTGCGTGCGGTGTTGCGTTCGCATCGCGTCCACCACGCGCGCCGCACCAAGGAAGGCGGGGTTTCGTTCGGCTTTTTGGTTCCCGTGAAAGCGGGGAAGAGGTCGGCGCTCGATTAGTGCTTCAGGTATCAGATTCGAGAGTGGACACCTTGGACTTCATGGACCGCCGACCCATCTTTTGGGATGGTGGCGGTCCATGAAGTCCAAACCGTCCGCCTGGTTCAGGTCGGAAAGGCCAACAAAAAAACCCCGCCGGATGACCGGCGGGGTTTTTTGTGTTGAACCGCTTTTGGCTTACGCGTTGGTCGTGTCGACCTTGCGCTCCTTGATGCGGGCGGCCTTGCCCTGCAGACCGCGCATGTAGAACAGGCGGGCGCGGCGGACCTTGCCGAGGCGGCTGACCTTGATGCCGGTGAGGCGGGGCGACTCGAGCGGGAAAATGCGCTCGACCGAAATGCCGTTGGAGATCTTGCGCACCGTGAAGGTGGCGGAGACGCCGCTGCCGCGACGCTGGATCACCACGCCGGTGAAGGTCTGCACGCGCTCCTTGTTGCCTTCGATGACCTTGAAGTCGACCGACACCGTATCGCCGGCGTGGAACTCGGGCAGGTCGGTGCGGTGCGCGCTGGTGTGAACTTGGGCGACTTTGGGATGCATGGCGAGTGTCCTTCTTCTCTGAAAACCTGTAAATCAACCGGGTTCGTCGGAGTGCGTCCGCGCCGATTCACAGTGATCGGGACGGTACGGTCCGGCAAGATTGGGGCGAAATGATAGGAAATACTGTCGAAATTGCCAATTCCGGAACGCAAAATCGGGCTAAAATCGCGCAGGCGGCCTATAAAAACCCCGAAAACAAAAAGCCCCCGCCGTTTCCGGCGAGGGCTTTCTGCGACGACGTTCGGGGGGAGAGGGACCCGGAACGTCGTCAGGACGTTACGCGTTACGCTTAGAACTTCACCCCACGCTGCACGGCTTCGACCACCTCGCCGCCCATGACGGCGCGCAGGCGGACGATGTACATGCCCGGAGCCACGTTCTGGCCCTTGGCGGACTTGCCGTTCCAGGTGATCTCACCGACCTTGGAGTCGGCCGGGTTGATCGTACGCGACCAGACCGTCTTGCCCTGCACGTCGGTGATCGACATGGTCAGCTTGTCGGTGGCCGCGATCATGCCGGCAGGCAGGCGGTAGGTGTACGGCTTGCGGTTGCCATCCATGTGGATGGTGAACGCGCCGGGGATCAGCGAGGTCGTGGTCGCGTTGACGCCGGCCGAGTTCGGGCTGGTGCCCGCGCTGTTGGTGGCCGTCACGGTGAAGGTGTACTGCGTGCCCTGGTTCAGGCCGATGACCTGACAGGTGAGTTCGCCCGCCGTGATGCAGTTCAGGCCGCCGGGAGCCGCCGTCGCGGTGTAACCCGTGATCACCGCACCGCCGTTGTAGGCCGGAGCCGTCCAGGACACGGTCACAGCCGAAGAGCTGTTCACCACGGCCTGCGGATTCAGCGGAGCGGTCGGAATGATCGGCGAGATCGGGGTCACGGCGTTGGACGCGTTGGAGTTCGCGCCGCCGCCGATGATGTTGATCGCGCGCACCACGATGTTGTAGGTCACGCCCGCCGAAAGATCGATCTTGCAGGTGAGCGTGGTGGTTTCGCACGACAGCGTGGTGTCACCCACGACCGTGGCCTTGTAACCGGTGATCGGCGAGCCGCCGTTGTTCGCGGGAGCGACCCAGGTCACGGTCGCCTTGGCCGTGTCGGGCGTCGCCACCACGCCCGTGGGCTGGCCGGGAACCGTGATCACCGGGAGGCCGATGTTCAGCAGCGAGTTGACGGACTTCTGGTTCTGGTAGCTCAGACGGATCCAGTTCGAATCGCGGATGCCGCGTTCGACGCGGAGTTCGTCGATGGCGCCCACGTGGAAGCGCGTGAGGGTACCGGTGGCGTTCGTGGAGCCCGTGCCTTCGTTCGACAGCACGCCGATGTGCACGTCGCGAGCCGTCTGGCGGGCGCCGTTGCCGGTGGTGGTGTTGAACACGGTGGTCTTCTGCAGCACGCCGTCCATGTAGATCTGGCCGGTGGCCGTGGCGGCCGGGAGGCCGGTCCAGGTGCCGACCACGTGGCGCCAAACGCCCCGCTTCGAGTTGGCCGTGTCACCGGCGTACACGACCGGAGTCGTGGTGGGCGCGGTGGTGGTCTGACGCCAGCCGGTGATCTTGGTGGTGATCCCGTAGTACCGGTTCGGCGCGGTGGCGCCGAAGACGGCGAGCGCCCACTGGTGGTCACCCTTGGTCATGATGGCATGGCCGGTGTTGTTGCCGGTCGGGTTGATGCTGTCGGAGCGAACCCAGGCCGACAAGGTGTACGACGACTCGGCGGCGAAGCTCATGGCGCTGCTGGCCGAACCGATGGCGCGCAGGTACTGCGTGCCGCTGAACACGCGGCCACCGCCGACGGCGGCGTTCGCGAGCACGGTGGGCATCGAGTCGTTGGGAGCCGTGGCCACATAGGCATGCGCCGTGGCGCTGGTCTCGGTGGTCGTGCCGTTCATGTGCCACACCGACACGAAGTTGTTGAGCGTGTCGAACACCGCGGCGCCGTTCGACTCGCTGTTGGCGGCCGAGTTGCCGTAGTGCAGACGGATGACCTGCGAATTGCTGTTGCCCTTCACGGTATCCAGCTTCACCCAGATGGCGGCCGCGCTCGGGGACCACGATTCGATCTGGTAGGGGAGGGCGGTCATGTCATTGGCTTTGGAGAAGCGGATGTCCGCGCCGTCGGCCTTGGCCGCCGCGAGGATGGAGGCTTCACCCGCGCCGAGGCGCACGAGCACCGGGAAGTTCAACACGTTGGCCGGCACGTTCGCGCCTGTGGGCGTGGTGTTCAGCACGATGGAGCGGTGACCCGACCAGGCCGCGTACGCGGTCGGTCGACACGTTCGCTTCCGTCGGACCCACCGAAACCGGGTGCACGACGCCGTTGAGGGTATCGGAACGGCTGGTGAGGAAGGTCAGCTTCACGTAGTTGGAGTCGCGGGCGACGGTCGAGATGCGCACCTCGTCCATCCAGCCCTGCCAGCCGCGCGATACGAGAGTTCCGGCGGAGTCGCTCGCGCCGCCGATGAACCACGGCATGGTGGAGGCGGCGGGGGCGGTGCTCGGAATGATCTTGTAGTGGGCCGAGTCGGGGAGCATGCCCGAAGGACCGGCCACCGTGGCGTTGTTCCACGGATCGTTCTCGCGCTGACGGTAGATGGCCCAGTTGGTGCCGTTCCACACCGCGGTCACGAACTGCCAGTGGTGCTGTTCGCCGAAGGGGGCGATGGGGCCGCTGATGTTGTTCGGGCCGCCGGCGCTGTAGTGGTTCTGGCCGGTGGAGCCATCGAGCGAGGCGGTGCGGGCGAACCAGGCCTTGGTGCCGTTGTTGCCGTCGCCGTGGGCCACGATGGTCTTGGTGCCCTGCGAGGTGTTGCCGTTGTTGGTGATGCTGGAGTACACCCAGCCCTCGAACGTCAGCGGACCCGTGTGGGTGCTGAGGATGTGGCTCGGGCCCGGCGTCACCTTGATGTAGTCGGTGGCTTCGGTCTCGTTCGCCACGCCGCCGCCGCTGGTGCCGAAGGTGCGGACCACAGCGCCCGCCTTGGCGGACACGAAGCCGTTGCCGGCCGCCTGGCTGGTGATCACGGTCGTGCCGGTGGCCGCGCCGTCGAGGGCGCCGTTGGCGGAGTTCCGGATGATGGAGCCGGTGTCGTTCAGGTGGAACACGGCCTGGTAACCCGCGCTTGTGGGGAACACGGCGGTCGGGTTCGACATCGAGGTCTGGCCGGTGCGGCCCCAGTACACGCGGTAGCTGCCCGCGGCCGGATTGTTCGCCGGAACGTTGTCCGCGAGAATCCAGATGTGCAGACGGCCTTCGGGGCCGGTGGAGACGTGCTCGATTTCAAAGGGCACGTCGGTGGTGCCGTCGGCCTTGGTCACGCGGATGTCCGAACCGTTGGCCTGCACCTGCGTGGCCGCGCTGTCGAGCATGTCCTTGTGAAGGTTGGCGCGGAAGCGCACGAGGATGGGAACGTTGGTCACGGCGGCGGACAACCCCATGGTCGACGTGTTGAGCGTCACCGGGCGATAGCGCGCCCATGTGGAGTAGTCTCCCGCGTGCGCGATTGATGCCATGGCTGCCGCCATGAGCATCGCACTGAGAGGTCGGATCGAAAATTTCATGTTTCCCCCTGAACGATTATGGACTGACTCAACTCGGAAGCCCTGTCCATGGGGGCTTCCAGCTATTCATTTATTTACTGCTAAAGTCTCATCGCGTGTTGGTCATAGTGAAATCAGATGAATCATGCGTCAGGACCGTGCAGCGCTGTGTTTGTTGCAACGGGTAAAGATGGTGTGAAGAATCATTCGGCGACACAGTAATACCAGAAATCGGCCAGTCCCTGTCATTTTTCGAGGCCTGCCGAGCCTTTGCCACGTTCAACACGAGGAGGGGATTCGGAACCGCAATGCTGCTTTTGAATGATTGCCGAAACGAAAGGACGGTATGTGATTACAGGGAGCGCACGAGGTGGTTGACCCTCCGTGAGCAAGACCCGGAGCGCGTCTCATAAAAAGGAGGACAACAAAAAACCCCCGCCGTTTCCGGCGGGGGTTTTTGCGTAACCCTCTCGCGCACAGCGAGAGGGCTTCGTCACGCGATCAGAACTTCACACCGCGCTGCATGGCTTCGATCACCTGACCGCCCATGACGGCGCGCAGGCGAACCATGTACATGCCCGAGGAGACGGCCTGACCCTTGGACGAGGTGCCGTCCCAGGTGATCGCGCCGGTCTTGGAGGCCGCGGGGTTGATCGTGCGCGTCCACACCGTCTTGCCCTGAACGTCGGTGACGGTCATGGTCAGCTGCTCGGTGATCGCAATCGCGTTCGTCGGCAGGCGGTAGGTGTAAGGATTGCGCGCGCCGTCCATGCGGAGCGTAAAGGCGCCCGGCAGGGAGATGCCCGTCGCGACCGCGTTCACGGGAGCCGAAGCCGCGCCCACGCCGGCGCTGTTGGTCGCCGTCACGGTGATGGCGTACGTCTGACCGGCGGTGAGGCCGGTGAGCGTGCAGCCCGTGCCCGAGCCTGCGGTGGTGCAGGTCGCCGTACCCGGGGTCGAGGTCACGGTGTAGGCCGTGATGGCCGCGCCGCCGTTGCTGGTGGGAGCCGACCAGGTCACCGAGATGGTGCCGACCGTACCGCCACCGGTCGCGAACACGCCGGTCGGGGCCGAAGGCGCCGAAGGCAGGGTCACGCCGATGTTGGTGAAGGCCTGCATCAGCTTCTGGCTCTCGTAGCTGAGCTTCACCCAGTTGGAGTCGCGACGAACCTTCGACACGGTGATCTCATCGAGCAGCCCGTTCATGTAGCGCTGACTGTTGTGGATGCGACCGATGTAGGGGAACGCGCCGGTACCGATGCCGGTGACGCCGGCGGAGCCGGCCACACCAACCTGAACGCCGTCGACGTACAGGCGCACGTTGACCGATGAGTCGACCGTCGGCGTGCCGGCGGAGGCGTAGGTGCCCACGATGTGCTTCCAGGTTCCGGTCACGCAGGCGCCTTCGGCGTCGGCGAAGAACTCGGTGGAGGCGACGGTGGGCGAACCCACGGTGAAGCGCCAGTTGGTGGTGGTGTTGGAGGTGTGCAGGGCGTACTGACGACCGGCCGGCGTGGCGCCGTTGACGTACTTGGAGAACGCCGCGATGCGCGCATCGCAGGAGGTGGGGTTGACCCAGGCCGAGATGGTGAGTCCGGCGGCGTCGTCCACGTTCACGTTCACCTTGGAGCTGTCGGTGCCGATCTGGTACCAGTTGGTGGAGCCGTTGAAGGCCTTGGCGCGTCCCATGAGACCAACGGTGTCGGTGGGAGCGGCCGCGGACGGCGTGCCCGCGTTGCCCATGCCCGTCGCGTCAGCCACGTTGCCGGAGGCTTCGTTCAGGTGCCAGACCGCCACGTAGCCGTTGGCCGTGTCGAACACGGCCGAGCCGCTCGAGGTGCTGGTGGCGCCGGCGTTGCCGTAGACCATCAGGATCGACTGGGTCGCGTTGTTGCCCTTGACGGAGTCGACCTTCACCCAGATGGTGGCGGCCGTGGAGCTCCACGACTCGATCTCGTGCGGCAGCGAGGTGGCGCTGTCGGACTTGAAGAAGCGCACGCTCGCTCCGCCGTTGGCGGCGGAGAGGATGGAGGCTTCAGCCGAACCCAGACGGATCAGCACCGGGAAGTTGCGCACAAGGCCCGGGATGTTCGCACCGGTGGCCGAGGTGTTCAGCGTGATCACGCGGCGGCCGGTGAACCCGGCGAGGGCCGAGGGACGCACGGTGTCGGAGGCGAGGGACACGTTGCCCGTGCCGACCGAGTTGGAGGCCTTCACCACGAAGGTGTAGGCGCTGCCGTTGGTCAGACCGGTGACGACGCAGGTGAGGGCGCCGGTGGTGGTGCAGGCCTTGCTGGTGTCGGCGACGGCCATGGCCTTGTAGCCGGTGATCGCGGCGCCGCCGTTGGAGGTGGGAGCGGTCCACGACACGGTCGCCTCGGCGTTGCCGGCGACGGCCGTCACGCCCGAGGGGTTGCCCGGCACGGTGGCGGCGTACTCATAGGGACCGATGTTCACCACGGCGTTGACCGCCCTCTGGTTCTGGTACGAGAGACGGACGAAATCCACCGAACGCGCGACCTTCGACAAGGTCACGTTGTCGAACTTGCCGCCGAACCAGCCGTCCGTGCCCGCGCTCGAACGACCCATCCAGGCGTAGTTGCGCATCACGTTTTCCGGCATGGTGCCGTTGGCGGAGGAGGCGAGCAGGTCGCCGTTCTTGTAGATGTTGTAAGGCGTGCTGGCGCCGGCCGCCTTGGTCACGGTGATGTTGTTCCAGGTGTTGAACGAGTAGGCGTTGGCAGGCGAGTTGTAGTTCGCCACGCCGTTGGAGCGCACCGCGAAGTTGGGCTGCGTCGCCGACTGGTTCTGGTTGCCCATGAACATGATGCGGCTGGAGTGGCCGACCTGGTTCGTGGCGCTCGAGTCGGCGCCCAGCACGATGAAGCGCGTGAAGCCGGCGGTCGAGGTCGCGTACACCCACGTGGAGAACGTGAAGCCGGTGGTGAAGTCGGAGAACCCGGCGTAGTTGTTGTTGTTGAACGCGGAGTCGCGGCCGAAATCGATGTAACGGCCGGCGAGCGGGTTGCCGCCGTTGGCCGGATCGACGCCCGGGATGTTGCCCAGCGTGTCGGCCATGCCGATGATGCCGGAAACCGGGGGGAGGCCGTTGCGGACGATGGCGGCGGGAGACCCGGCGACCGAACCCGGACGCGGCGATGTGCCGGCGGCGTTGCCGAGGTGCCAGGCGCCCACGTACCCGTTGGCGGTGTCGAAGACGGCGGGGCCGTTCGATTCCGACGACGCGGCGGCATTGCCCCAGTGCATGCGGATCTTCTGGGTCGCGTTGCTGCCGTAAACGGTGTCGACCTTCACCCAGATGGCGGCGGAGGTGGTTCCCCAGTGCTCGATCTCGTAGGGCAGGGGGGTGAGGTTATCGGCCTTTGAGAAGCGGATGCTGTTGCCACCGTTGGCGGCGGCGATGATGGACGCTTCGGCGGTGTCGAGACGAATCAGCATCGGAATGTTGGTGACCGTGCCGGACACGTTCGCGCCGTTGCCGGCCGTGTTGATGGTGATGTCGCGGTGACCCGACCAGGCCGCATAACCCGGAGTCGGGCCGTTGGCTTGCGTGGCGCCCACGGCCACGGCGGTGCCGCCGGTGGGACGCTGGGTCTGGTACGACAGGCGGACGTAGTCGGAATCGCGCGCCACCTTGGCGATGCGCACTTCGTCGACCGAGCCGCGGATGAAGCGCTGGCCGTCGGCGATGCCGCTGATGCGCAAGGGCGAGCCGCGGCCGATGGAGGCGGTGTTGGCCTGGGTGGCCACGGCATTGGTCTGCGCGCCGCCTCCGTTCACGTAGATCTTCATGGTGGCGCCCACGCCGGCCACGTCAGCCGTGGGGGTCGTGGTCGACTTGTAGGTGCCCACGACATGCTGCCATTCATTGGCGGTGCAGGGGGTGTGCGCGTTGAACTCATTCGCACCCGGGGTGGCGAGCGAGGGCGGGTTGTTGGTCAGGTTCCAGTTGGCGGCGCCGCCGTTGATCTGCAGCGCGAACTGACGCGTGCCCGCCGTGTTGTTGTTCATGTACTTGGAAATGATGGCCGAGCGCGAGCCGGAGGCGCAGGTGGTCACGTTGACCCAACCGCTCACGGTGTACTCGCCGATTTCGGTCTGAACGCTGAGCGAGGAGTCGGGATCGATGGCCTCGAAGTACGCGCCCACGGCGTTGGCCGTCGAACCGATCTTCTTGGCGATGCCGATGGCGCCCGTGGTGTCGGTGGGAACCAGCGCGCCGGTGCCGAACAGGCCGAGCACCGCGTGGTTCTTGCCGTGCGTCGCGTCGCGGATGGTGTCACCCGCGGCCGTCACGGGCTGGTTCATGTGCCACACGCCGAGGTAGCCGTTGGCGGTGTCGAACACGGACTGGCTGTTGGAGAGCGTGGTGGCGGCAGCCTTGCCCCAGTACACGCGGAAGGTCGCCGCCGTGGCGCTGTTCTGCGCGACGGAGTCGGCGAGCACCCACAGGGCGATGGCGCCGTTCGCGCCGGTGGCGGCGTGTTCGATTTCAAACGGCACGTCGGTGGTGCCGTCGGCCTTGGTCACGCGGATGTCCGCGCCGCCGGCGAGGATCTGCGTGGCCGCGCTGTCGAGCATGTCCTTGTGATCGGCGGCGTTGAACCGGACCAGCAGCGGAATTTTCTTGACAGGGCCGCCCAACGAGAGGGCGGAGGTGTTGACGGTGACCGTGCGGTAGCGCGCCTAGGTGGAGTAATCCCCCGCCTGTGCGATTCCCGCCGCGCCCAGCGCCGTTGCGGCCAGAACCGCAAACAGCGACTTAGGTCGCAGTGAAGATCGAAGTGAAAAACGCATGACTTCCCTCCCTTGAACGTGACAGTGACGAGTGATCGGTTGTTGCGCGAGCGAACCGGATCCGTACATCGGAATTCCGGACATCACCGTTGTATCGTAGGGTCACAATCGGTAACCGTGTTGGTCATTTTTCGCACAAAACCGACAATCTTTGATATGAAACACCCCCTCGATGGGAGGAAAACACCCAAAAATGCTGATTTCAGCGCATGACATGGTATAAATGTGATAAGAATTGTTATAAGACTGCTAAAATGAGGGGTGTAAAATCTTCGAAAAAATAGGTGGTATAAAAAATTCATATGACGATGATTTAATGGGATAGGTTTTGGAAATTTTGCGTTAACGTGCGGTATTGGTTATTGTTGGCGCAATCAGGTTGCAAACCGGTTCGTCCCTTTCCGGCACCGTTCGAGCCCCTCTTGCGCCCCGTTTGGGTCCGGTCGATGAAGCCCCGTTCGAACTGGTAGTTATCGGATTCGCCCTGCGTGAATCCGCTCAGGTCCCAAGATCGCGCGGACGCTTTTTCGCGCGTGTGCAGGTTTCAGGCCTCTTCCGCTTTTCTCAATTGTCGCCATGCCCGCCCCCGTGAAATCCGCCGGTTCCTCCGAGCTGCTCCGCTTGAGCGGACTGGGTCCCAAGCGCGCACAGGCGCTGAATGCGGCGGGCATTTTCACCGTGCGTCAACTCGTGTACCACGTGCCGCGCCGCTATATCGACCGCACGCGCCTCACCCCGGTGGCCGGGCTCAAGGAAGGTGACGACGCGTTCTTCACGGCGCGCATCGACAGCGTGAAAACCCCGCCAGGACGCCTCATTGTGACGGTCGTGGATGAAGCGGACGGCCATGGCAAACTCGAGCTGGCGTTCTTCAACGCGGCGCAGTTTCTGCGGCAGCAGCTGTTCGTGGGGCGGCGCATTTCGGTGGCGGGCGTGGTCAAGCGCTTTCGCACCCTGCAGATCGCACACCCCGAGTGGGAAGCGCTGCGTGATGATCAGGATCCGCGCGGCGGGCTTTTGCCGGTGTATCCGCTCACGGGCGAGCTCGCCGACACGCGCGCGGAGCACAAGCTGTTGCAGAAGTTCGCGCTTGAGGCGCTCGACACGTTCGCGCTCTCGGATGCGTTATCGCTGCGCGAGCGCGCGCTGTTGGGCCTGCGATCCGAACAGGAATCGCTTAGGGCCCTGCACGCGCCGCAGTCGCATGCCGACATCGAGGCCGCCAGGCTCGAGCTGAAAGTGCGCGAACTGTGGCCATTGTGCCGGCAGCGCGCCACCGCGCGCCGCCTGCGGCGAGAACGCGGTAAGTCCTTTCCCGGCAACGCCCAAGCGAAAACAGCTGTGGAACGAGCTGAGCGGGCCGTGCGGGCTGCGTTGCCGTTCACCCTCACGGCCGGGCAAGAGACCATGCTCGCCACCATCGCCGCCAAACTCGAACACGGCGGTCAGTTTTTCGGGCTGCTGCACGGCGATGTCGGCTCGGGCAAAACCGCCGTGGCCTTGCTGTCGGCCTTGCGGGTGGCGGCCGCGGGATCGCAGGTCGCCCTGCTCGCCCCCACGGAAATCCTCGCCGTGCAGCACTTCCGCAATGCGGGCCCGTGGCTTGAGGCCGCGGGCCTTCAGGTCGCGCTCCTCACGGGCGACACGCCGCCGGCCGAGCGGCGCGCGCTGCAGGGCCGCTTGGCCGACGGGTCGCTCCCGCTCGTGATCGGAACGCACGCTCTGCTCTCGGAGTCCGTGGTCTTCCGCGATTTGCGTTACGTGCTGGTGGACGAGCAACACCGCTTCGGGGTGGAGCAGCGTACGCTGCTTTCAAGCAAAGGCGTTGAGCCCCACGTGCTCTACCTCTCCGCCACGCCCATCCCGCGCACGCTGGCGCAGTCGCTGTACGGCGATCTCGAGGTACTCACGCTCACGGAAAAACCGGCGGGCCGCCTGCCGGTGAAAACTCCCCTTGTGCCCGCGACCAAGCAGGCGGAGCTGTTGTCGTTCCTGTTCGCCGAAGCGAACGAGCGGGAGAATCAGGTGTACTGGGTGGTTCCCCGCATCAACGCCGAGGACGGGGACGATGACTCCGTTCCCGCCATCGAAACGACGGTCCAAAAACTGCGCGGGGTGGGGGATTGGACCGTGGAAGCCGTGCACGGCAAGGTGCCTGCGCCCGAGCGCGACCGCATCCTCACGGCCTTTCGGCGCGGCGAGATTCGCGCGCTGGTCGCCACCACGGTGATTGAAGTGGGGGTTGACGTACCGGGCGCGAACCTGATGGTGGTGGAGGGGGCGGATCGATTCGGCATGGCGCAGCTGCACCAGCTGCGCGGCCGCACCGGCCGCGGCTCGGCGCAAGCGTGGTGCTTTCTGCTGGAACCTCCCGCCGCGCCGTGGGGCGAAAGCGGTTGGCCCGAGGAGACCGCCGCGCGCCTGCGCGATTTCGCCTCCACCGAAGACGGTTTCGCCATCGCCGAGATGGATCTCATGCGGCGCGGCGCGGGCAGCCTCGATGCGGATGCCGCGGCGCAAAGCGGGTTCGGGGCGTTGCGCTTCGCCGACGTGCTTGGAGACGCTGAGTTGATACGAGAACTGGGCGATAAGGCGGATCGTTTCGACAGCGCGTCGTGATTTTGCAGCCCGCTTCCTCGAACCCCTTTCGACTGGGCGGCGTGTCCTCACCCGACATCATCAACAAAAAACCCCGCTTGCGTGAGCAAGCGGGGTTTTCATCAAGACGCCATTGCGTCGATCAGAAGTTTACGCCGCGCGATTCCGTGGTCGTGGTCTGTCCGTTCGCGGTGACGTTCAGCTTCACGATGTACATGCCCGAGGGCGCGCGCTGGCCGTTGGTCTGACGACCGTCCCATGTGAGCTCGGAGACCTTGTCGGCGGCCGGGTTCACGGTCTTCGACCACACCTGCTTGCCGTTCACGCCCACGATGGTCATGGTCAGCTGCTCGGTGGAGGACATCATCCCCGCCGGCAGGCGGTAGGTGTAGGGGCGGCTGTTGTCCAACCGAATGGCGAACGAACCCGGACGCAGCGATGTGGCGGGGTTGCTGGGAGCCGACGCCACACTGTTGCCCACGGCGTTGGTGGCCGTCACGGTGAAGGTGTACGAGGTGCTGCCCCCGGTGATCCCCGCCACCTGACAGGTGGTCGCCGGCGGTGTGGACGTGCAGGTCAGGTTGCCGGGCGTGGAGATTACGGTGTACAAGGTGATGGGGGAGCCACCGTTGCTCGCGGGCGCGGTCCAGCTCACGTTGATGGCGGTGGCGCCGGCCGTGGCGGCCGTGACCGCGGTGGGCGCGCCGGGAACCGTGGGCGGCACGTAGGTGCCGATGTCCACCAGGCTGTTGCCGGGCTTCTGGTTCTGGTACGAGAGCTTGATGTAGTTCGAGTCGCGCGAGACGTTGTCGATGCGCACCTCGTCCATGTCGCCCACGAACCAGCGGGCGTTCTGGTTGCCGGGGCCGCGGCCGAAGCGCCAGCGCGTGGCGGCGCCGGTGAGGCCCGCTTGGGCGTTGTCGGCGCTGCTGGCGAGGAGCACGCCGTTGCGGTAGAGGTTCCACACGCGGCTGGTGGGGCCGGTGCTGTCGTACACGCCGGCCAGGTGCACCCACACCGCGCTGTCGGGATAGCCGGAAGCGGGAAGGGGAGACTGGGCCATGATGTCGGCCGAACCGGTGTACTTGCCGGTGGCGTACTGCGATTGGTCGATCACGTTGCCCGAGGTGTGGCCGATGCGGAGGAAGGTTTCGGCGGAGGGGCTGGTGCCGTCGCGGTTGATGATGGTGCGGTAGTACGACTCATTCTCGGTGCCCACCACGTTGGTCCAGCGGACCCAGGCCGACAGGCTCACGCGCCCGGTGAAGCTGAGCGCCCCGGGGGTGCCCACTTCGATGTATTGACGGTCGGTGGTGCTGCTGGTGTTGGCGGCGTTGGTGCCCGCGAACGTGCGCGCCGGGCCCGCGAGGCCCTGGGCTTTGGCGGTGGTGCCGGTGTTGGTGCCCACGATGCCGTTGGCGGTGGCGTCCACCACGTCGCCCGTCGGTTGGTTCATATGAAACACGGCGCGGTGGCCGTTGGCGGTGTCGAACACGGCGGCGCTGTTCGACGAGTCCGCGGCGGCGGGGTTGCCCCAGTGCATGCGGATCGCCTGCGTGGCGTTGTTGCCTTTCACGGTGTCGACCTTCACCCAGATCGCCGCACCCGTGGAATCCCACGATTCGATGGCGTACTTGAGCGGGGTGGCGTCGTCGATTTTGGAGAAGCGCACGTCGGCGCCGCCGGCCTTGGAGGCCGCGGTGATGAGGGCTTCGGCCTGCGTGAGGCGGATCAGCACGGGGAAGTTGCGGACATCGCCCGCCACGTTCGCGCCGGTGGAGGTGGTGTTCAGCGTGATGGTGCGGTGACCGCTCCACGCCGAGTACGGCGTGCCGGTCACGTCGGGGCCCAGGCCGATGTTCACCAGGCTGTTCGCGGCCTTCTGGTTCTCGTAGGCCAGCTTGATCCACGCGGCGCTGCGCGCCACCTTCGACATCTGCGGGGCGTCGACCTTGGCGTTCAGGTAGTTGTTGGCCGGGTCGAAAGAACGGCCGATCCAGGCGTACTGGCGCGTCGACACGGGGATCTCGGCGGTGTTGCCGTAGGCGTGGAACTGCGTGCCGTCCACGTAGATGGTCATGGCGCTGGTGCCCGGAGCCTTGTTCACCACAAAGTGCTTCCACACGCCCGGGTGGTTGGCGAACGTGGGCGTGGTGCCGCTGGTGATGCCGGTGGCGCGGATGGCGAGGCTGCCGCTGTTGCCCGTGTGGCGCAGGAACATGATGCGCGTGCCGGAGCTGTTGGCGGAGCTGTAGGTGGTGTCGTCCACCATTTGCAGGAAGCGTTCGAAGTTGGCGTAGTTGGCGTTGGGGTTCACCCACAGGGAGTAGTTGAAGCCGCCGGTGAAGTCGGAGTAGCCGGTATACGGGGCGCCGCCGCCGGTGAGGTCGATGTGGTGGCCCAGGCCGGCCTCGTCGCCGGTGCCGTCGTTCGATCCGGGGCCGCCGGCCAGCGAGTCGGCCATGCCGATGATGCCGCGCACGGGCTGTTGCGTCACGAGGGCGTTGCGGAAAATGGCGGTCGGCGCGCCGGCGACGGAGTTGGGACGCGGGCTTGCGCCTGCGGCGTTGCCGAGGTGCCAGACGGCCACGAAGCCGTTGGCGGTGTCGAACACGGCCGCGCCGTTCGACTGGCTGGTGGCGGCCGGGTTGCCCCAGTGCATGCGGATCTTTTGCGTGGCGTTGTTGCCGTAGATGGTATCCACCAGCACCCAGATGACGGCGCCCCAGGGTTCCCAGGTGTCGATCTGGTAGGGGAGGGGCGTGAGGTCGTCGGCCTTGGAGAAGCGGATGTCGGCGCCGCCGGGTTTGGAGGCCTGCATGACGGCGGCTTCATCGTTGGTGAGGCGAACGAGCACGGGGAACTTGGTCACGTTTTCGGTGACGTTGGCGCCCGTGGCGGAGGTGTTCAGCACGATGTCGCGGTGGCCCGACCACGCCGTGTACTGCGCGTGCGTGAGACCGGCCGCAAGCAGCAGGCTCGCGCCCAAAGTTCTCAAGGTGTTCATGCCGGTGGTTTGTGTCATCGGTCTCTCCTGTGAATGAATGAACGAAAACAGAAAAGAATCTAGGGGCGGCCTTCCGTTTTCGCCCGTCATCATTCGGGCCTGTCGATGAATTTTTCGATAAGTTGTTGCGATTGCAACAATTGGTTACCGTGACAGGGCGTGCGCGCTATGAAATAAGCGCGTGGGAGTTCGTTCCGCGTGAATGTTTGCGGTATTGTGGGGATCGAGAGGCATCAACCTTGCGAGCGCCTCGGGGATCGGGGCGGTTGCAATGAATGCGTGAATATCCGGTCGTCGTTTCACACCGGCACGCCGGTGCGACGCGCGATAAGTTCAGAACACCCAGGGGATGAACTGAAACTGGCGCGTGAGAAGGATCTCCGAATTCTTGCTGTCGTTCAAACCCACCCAGGCGACCTTGATATCGCCGTAGCTTCCGAAAACTCCATACCGGCTTCCCGACTCAAACGGCGATTTGAAAAAACCGGTCCGCTCGGGTGAAATCGCGAGCCCGGCCGTCCAGTAGGCGGGTTTGAGAAACTGCGACACCAAGCCGGATTGCCCCCAGCCTTTGGTCAGGTTGTAGCGGCGCAGGCCCAGTTCGAACACGCTGCCCAACATGGGCTCGGGCGCGAGCTGCGTTTGTCCCGGCAAGTAAACGGAGACGTACGAGGTGCTGTACGACACGATGAATTCATAGGGCGACGGACCGTTTTCATTCCCCCTGAACGGGGGGATGGTTTGCAGCACATAGAAGTTGAGGACGGCTTCGAGACCGTTGAGACGCGCGGAACGCGACCCGTATTTCGCCTCGTAACGACGGAGTTTTTCCGCGTTGCGGGCCATGGCGATGCGCAGGTCGTGGCGATAGCTGCACGTAAAAGGTTTGAGCAGGCTGTTGACCTAGACCGAGTCTTGCGCCAACCTTGCGAACAAGGTGTCCTGATAGCTGCTGTTGATGAATTCACCCTGTAGGCTGTCGACGGCGGTTTTGAGTTTCGCTTGCAGTTCAATACGATTGATGGTGTGCTCCACGCTGGGCTTGGGGTGCCAGCGCAACACCGATTTAAAATCGTCCTTGGCGGTCGCCTCAATCACCTCGCGCACGGCGCGCAGCGTATCGAGATGCCGTTCCACCAGTTGGTGCATGTAAGCGTTGCTGGTCGAGAGCCCCACGAGGGCGCTCATGTTGGAACCGGCTTCAATGAGATCGTTGATGAGGCGTGAATCCTTGGACAGAGCCTCGCCCGCATACTCGGGACAGACGGGGTCATGGGGGTCATTGGCCTCTTGTGAGAACCCGGGGCTCCCGCTCATGAGCGCGAACACCCCCATCGCCTTCCACAGGTTGAGACTGAATAATGTGTGACGAGTCATGCGTTCATCCAATCTTTAAGGTCGTTGGCGTGGCGGTCGATGTAGGCGTCCCACGAGTGCGGGTCGTTGAAGGGTTGGCCGGTGAGTTTTTTCTGCGCGATGTCGGCGAGCAGGGTTTTCCAGTCGTCAGGGGTGTGCAGGTTGAACAGGCTTTGGTCATCGACGTGGGAATCTTGCACGGCCTTTCCCTGGCGATGAGGAAGGTCCATATAAGCCCAGTCGATTTTTTCGCCGAACAAATGTCCGCCCACCGGATCCTGGTTCCCGGTGATGGAGACCCAATTTTTCACTAGGGGCGTGAGTGAGGGGGCACCGTGGATGTCGCGTCCGCTGATCACGGGGTCGCAGGGGTGGCCGGGTTTCCCGCAAGCGAGTTCGCCGGGGACGGGAAGCAGGGGTGAGAGGGTGCGGATGAGCGTGACGGGGCTGGCCATGAACACGACGTTTTTGAACATGACGCCGTGTTTGGGGGTGAGTTCGTGCTGCGGCTCGGCGATCAGGCGGTGCAGGGTTTCATAGGTGTGAAAGCACCCGAGGCTGTGGCACACGATGTTGAGTTCGAGTTGCTTGACCGTACGCGGCGGGTTGGTGGACTGGGTGCCGTCATGCACCATCCGCTGCAGCATTTTGATGTACCCGGTTTGAATGGCATCGCGGATGTCGCGCACGTAAATTGGCCACAGCACATCCATCAAATACTCGCCGACCACATCGCCGATGGCTTGGGCGTTCTCCTTTAAAAACGTTTTCGCCAGCAGGCCTTTGACCCCGTCCGCCACGCCGGCCTTGTTATCGGCCCACTGGTTCATTTCGTTGTAGGCGTAGTGGTAATAGGCGAAGTCGCCACTCCGTTCTCCCAGGGCGTTCCGGATTTTGAGTTCGGTGAGCTGCAGGTCGGCCTGCGTGGCGGCGCCGATGCCATGGACGATGAGGATGGCCTTGTGGGAGGGCCAACTGATTGCGGCGGGTGCGGGCATAAAGCCTCCGGTGGTGTCGTATCGAAGGTAACACCGGGTTGTCGTTTGCCAAGATCTTTGTGCTGTCACGGGTTTCACCTGATTGCATGCATCCCCGCCGGCCTGCGACGGATGACAGGTACACGTCCATCCCGGTGCGCAGTTCCCGCATCCGTTGTCGCCATGACTCATGAAATCCGAAATTCCGGTTCTCATGTTAAAGAAAGCGGTGTGGTGGCGATTCTGGCGTAACCTGATCGAAGCCGTGTATGGCCAAGGGGGCCCTCCGAGAATACGCCAAAAGGCCTGCATCTGAGATTTTTATGCGCTTTGTGTAACCGGATTCGGGGTGTTTTGGCTGGATTCTTGGGGCGACTTCTTGACAAGGGTCCGGGGTGGATTACATTCTGAACGTAATCTTATTTCAGGAGGTTCATGATGAAAACCGCACGCCTTTTCACCGCCGCCGCCCTGGCCACCCTGATGCTCGGCGCGACCGCCATCCCCACCCACGCCGCCAACGCCGCCACCGGTACGGGTATCGGCTTTGTGCTGGGCGGCCCCAGCGGCTTCAGCCTCAAGCTCCCCCAAGGCCGCGCCTATGCCTGGCAGTTCACCTTGGGGTACGACCTGGACGGCGGCCGCCACTGGGGCGGGCCGTACCACGATCACGACGACGGCGCGAGCTTTTACGTGGGCGGGGATTACCTGTGGTACAACTACAACATCTTCCGCGTGAGCCGGGGCCGTTTTCCGCTGTACTACGGGCCGGGCGCGTGGGTGTCTCTGCACAACCACGACGACCACAACGACAGCCGCGCGGGCATTCGCGGTGTGGTAGGGCTAGCGTATCAGTTTGCCACGGCTCCGTTCGACATTTTCCTGGAAGTGGGCCCGGGCATCAGCATTGTGCCCGATACCGACGGGCATGGCTTCGGCGGCTTGGGCGCGCGGTTCTTCTTTTAACGGGGAAGAGGCGAGGGTCTGAAACGAAAGCAGCCACAGGCGCGACGCAAGGTTTACGGTTTTGCTTCGCAGCTGTGACCTGTTTGCGACACTCGCAGCGGCCGATCCCCGTAACTTATCACTGTCGACGGGCGCTGCACCCCGGACGCTTGTGATCCGACGGCCGACTCCTCCGAAGGTTTACAAGCGGGAAACAGAGGTCACTGCGGCGCCAAAAACGAAAAGCGGCTCGGGGCAACCCGGGCCGCTTTTTTTACGGTCAGCGCGTTGCAATCAGGCGGATTTTGCGACGACGGGGGCGAGCTGGACGCAGCCGGTGTGGTGGCCGAAGCGCTCTTGGAGGGTGGGCGCAGCGATGACGACTTCGACCGGCTCGGGGGTGAGCAGGGTTTTGGCGGCGCCTTCGGCGGCTTTGATGTTGTCTTTATGGGCCATGGTGTTCTTTGGGTTCGAGCGCGAAACCGCGCCCGCGGGGGTGGCCTTCGCGCAGGGGCGAGGGTGGGTCAAGGATGCAAAAAGAACGGGCAGAACGCGGGGTGGGGCTTAAACCCACTCCTCCGCCAACGCTTCGGCCTGTTCCAACACCCTCGTCACGGCTTCTTCATGCCCCTCCGGTGGATATTTGTACTTCCGGAGCAACCGCTTGATCAAAAGCCGCATCTTGGCCCGCACGCTTTCGCGCACCTGCCAATCCACGGAAGTGCTGCTGCGCAATTGATCGACCAATTCCTGGGCCAACTGCTTCAAGGTCTGGTTGCCCAGCTCGCGCAACACCTCGGGTCGTTCGGCGAGAGCGTCGTAGAACGCCATTTCATCGGCGTTGAGTCCGAGGTCTTCGTGGCGACCCATCGCGTCCTTGAAGTCCTGCGCCATCTTCAGGAGTTCTTCGATCACTTGCGCGGTTTCGATGGCCCGGTTGTGGTACTTCCGCAGGGCCTCCAAAAGGCGATCCCCGAACTTCTTCTGCAGTACCACGTTGGTACGCAAATGCGCCTTGATCTCGTCGCGTAAGAGTTTCTCCAGCAGTTCCACGGCGAAGTTGCGCGAGGGCATGTTGCGGACTTCCTCAAGGAACTCCGCCGAGAGCAGGCCGATGTTCGGTTTGTTGATGCCCGCCAGCGCGAAGATGTCCGCCACCCCGTCCGAAACCACGGCATTGTCGAGGATGCGCCGCAACGTCGATTGCTTTTCCGCTTCGCTCAGCTTGCGGTCCACCGTGGTGTATTTCACGATCACGGCCTTGATGGCCGAGAAGAACGCGATCTCCGTGCGCAATTCCGCGGCCTCATCGAGCGTGCCGCACACGGCCATGGCGCGGTTGATGGCCGTGACCAAGTCGATGAAACGCTTTTTGCCATCGGGAAGCCCAAGAACATGATTCGCGGCGGGAACCAAGAGCGGGGCGGGGGAGGTCACGTAACCCGAGTAATCAAAACCGTGGAACATGCCGCGACAGGCATCCAGCTTGGCGCACAACACGTCGAGGGCTTCTTCGGCATTGCGGCTGGGTTGTCCATGACCGTCGGAATCCACGTAGGTTTTGAGCGCGGCCTTGAGGTCGTTGGCGATGCCGATGTAATCCACCACCAGGCCACCTGGCTTGTCTTTGAACACCCGGTTCACACGGGCGATGGCCTGCATGAGGTTGTGGCCCTTCATGGGCTTGTCCACATACATGGTATGGCAGCAGGGAGCATCGAACCCCGTGAGCCACATGTCGCGGACGATCACGAGCTTGAGCGGATCGGTCGGGTTTTTGAAGCGCTTTTCGAGCCTCTTCTTCTGCCGCTTGGTGGTGGAGTGGCCCCGCAGCAAGGGAGCGTCGCTGGCGTTGCCGGTCATGATGACCTTGACGACCCCTTTTTCGATGTCGGCATCGTGCCACTCGGGACGGATTTGGACAATGGCCTCGTACAAGCGCGCGCAGATCTCCCGGCTCATGCCGACGATCATGCCTTTGCCCGCGACATCGGCGGTGCGCGTTTCGAAGTGCTTTACAAGGTCGGCCGCGATCTCCTCGATGCGTTCCTTGGCACCCACCAGCTTCTCAAGCGTGGCCCAGTTGCCTTTGGTCTTCTCGCGCGCGGCCAAATCCTCCTCATCTTCGACGATCTCTTCCACCTCGGCGCTGAGCCGTTCGATTTCGGCGCTGTTGACATCGAGCTTGGCAAGGCGGCTTTCGTAGAAGATTTCCACCGTTGCACCGTCGTCGACCGCATCCTGAATGTCGTAGATGCTGACGTAGCCGCCGAACACGGCCTGCGTGTCGCGGTCTTCGCGTGACACCGGCGTGCCGGTGAACCCGATGAAGGAGGCGGTCGGCAACGCGTCGCGCATGTGCTTGGCGAATCCGTACACATAGCGGCCCGTTTTGGCGTCGAGCTTGGCCTTGAGGCCATATTGGCTGCGGTGGGCTTCGTCGGAAATCACCACGATGTTGGAACGATCCGAAAGCGCGGGGTGCTTGTCTTCACCGTCCACGAGCGAGAACTTTTGCACGGTGGTGAAGATGATGCCGCCGGCCTTGCGCGCGGCGAGTTTTTCCCGTAATTCTTCGCGGCTTTCGGCCTGCTCGGGAGTTTGCCCCAGCAGTTCCTGGGCGGCGCAGAAGGTTTCGTACAGCTGGCCGTCCAGATCATTGCGGTCGGTGACCACCACCAGGGTGGGGTTGCGCATTTCAGGTTGCTGGATCAACTTGCCCGCGTAGCACACCATCGAGATGCTTTTACCCGAACCTTGGGTATGCCATACCACCCCGGCCTTCCGAGACCCAGGTACCACCTCTTCACCATAGGTGGCGCGCTCCGCGGCCAGGTCGGCGTCTTCAGGTTCGATCTGCTTTGAGGCGATCACCGTGACCCGCACGGCCTCGCGCACGGCGTGGAACTGGTGGTACCCGGCGATTTTCTTGATGATCCGCTCATCCTGCTCGTAAAGGATGAAGTTCTTCAGGTAGTCGAGGAACAAGGTGCGATCAAAGAAACCCCGGATGATCTTTTCCAGTTCGAACTCGAGCTGTGGCTTGTCATCCTCGGACTTGATGGTTCGCCACGGCATGAACCGTTCCTTGTCGGCCGTGAGCGACCCCACCCGCGCGGTGATGCCGTCGCTGATGACCAAGGCCTCGTTGTAGGTGAAGAGGTCGGAAATCTCCTCTTTGTACGTCTGCAACTGCCGATACGCCGCCCAGATGTCGGCCTGTTCGTCGGCGGGGTTTTTGAGTTCGATGACCGCAAGCGGCAGGCCGTTGATGAACAGCACCAGATCAGGCCGACGGGTTTTATTGGTTCCCTTGATGGCGTATTGGTTGACGACGAGGAACTCGTTGGCCTCGATGGTGGCGAAGTCGATGAGGCGGATGGTCTCATGCCGCACCTCGTTGCCCTCGCGCCAGCTGAGGTCGATGCCTTTAAGCAAGAGCTTGTGGAAGTCGCGGTTGCGCTGTTCGGGCACCGGGTGATCGAGCTTGAGGATGCGCTGCAAAGCCTCGTCGAGGGTTGCAGCGGGAACCCCCGGATTCAACCGGGCGAGGGCGCGCATGAGGCGGCCGGTGAGGACGACCTCGCGATAGCTTGTGCGTTCGGGCGCATCTCCGTCGGGTGAGATGTCGAGACCGTATACGGCTTCCCAGCCGCCTTCACGGAACCAGGCAAGGGACTGCTGTTCGAGTTGGTCTTCGGTGAGGCGGGTCATGTTTTTTGAAACGTAATTGCTGTAATCTCTCTCGTAACGAGTGCTGACTGCAGCGTTTTCAGTCGCCCTTTCGGGCCGCTTCGAGTTCCGACCGCCCCAGCCAGTAGCAGGCCAAAGGTGCGGGTACCTTCAGGAGCGGGGTGATTCCATGGATGTGCCCGGAGTGCATGACCCCGAAGTCGGCGGGGTCCCGGGTGATGACGTAGCCGCGCTCGACTTTGTGCGTTTCGCAGAAATTCAACAGGCCTTTGAGTTCGCCCTCCCCGGTGCTTTGCGGGGCCCGGTATTTGACTTCGAAAGGGATCAGCTTGCCGGCCACGTCGGCGATGATGTCGACCTCTTGGTCTTTGTTGCCTCTCCAGTAGGAGAACCCAACGCTTTGATCGTAGTAGCGGGTGAACAGGTGCTTGAAGACGGAGGTTTCCACGGCCTGCCCGAGCGCGCTGTCGTCTTCGAGCAGGGCTTTGCCTTTGAGCAAGACGCTGGGGGCGATGGCGGCGTCGGCGAGGTAGACCTTGGGCTTGCCCCGGAGGATTTGTTTGCCGTACCCGAAGGGTTGCAGGCGGTGGATGAGGTGGGTGCTTTCGAGCAGGTCGATGAAGTTGCCGACGGTGGGCCGCTTGAGCTCAAGGCTTTTGCAGAGGTCGTTGACGTTAAGGAGGCCGCCGTCGTGGAGGCAGAGGTAGAGGAAGACCTGTTCGAGTTCGAGGATGCGGCGCACGCCGAAGAGGGCAGTCATGTCGCGCTTGAGGACCTTGTCGACGATGTCTTCACGCAAAAGGCGCTGGGCGGTGGGGATGCTGTCGACGATGGCGCTTTGGGGGAACCCGCCGCGCAGGAGGTATTCGTGGTAGAGCCCGGTGAGGGGGCGGGCGTCTTCGCCAATTTTGAGAAAGCGGTTTTTTTCCCAACCGAACAGTTCGGTGAGGGAGCCCACGCCGGGGAGTTCGGGGACGTTGACCTTGCGGATCTGAAGGTATTCGTAGAAGGAGAGCGTGGTGAGGCGGATGGTTTGCCAGCGGCCGACGCCGCTTTCCTGGCCTTTGTCGAGCAGCGGGGTGGCGGAGCCGGTGACAGCGATGCGGCGGCGTTTTTCGAAGTCGACCTGGTGCTTGAGCCAGACTTGCCAGTCTTTGGCGACTTGAACTTCGTCGAGGAAGAGGTATTCGGGACCTTCGCGGGTGGGTTCGAATTCGCGCCAGAGCTTCAGGAGGTTGTCGAGCCCGATGAGTTTGAGGAGCGGGTGGTCGAAGGTGACGTAGAGGATGTTGGTGGGGGGGACGCCTTTGTCGAGGAGTTCGTCGATGGCCTGAAGGAAGAGGGTGGTTTTCCCGATTTGGCGGGCGCCGCTGAGCAGGAGCGCACGGCCTGCGGGCGGGTTGTCCATCCATTTGGCGATTTGGCGGAATGCGGCTCGCCGCCACTTGGGGAGGTCGGCCGACCGGGCGTTGCTCCACCACGGGTTGTACTGCCGCAGGACGGCGAAAAGTTCGGGCTGTGTGGCGATCATTCCCGGAATCTACACTAAACCCTAGATTTATGTCAAGTATACCTTACATAAAATTGGATTTTAGTGCCATTTCTTTGCATTCAGGCTTTTTTTACCCACCGCATCAATCAATGGGCAGAATACGGGGGGTGGGTAATGGAGCACGTTCTGTAATGAAATCGAGGGTTTCTTTACAGAGTTCGGAGACGTGTAAAGGTTCGGGCTGAATTCCTTGCATTGGGTCGATCTAGTCGGCGTCCTCGATGCGCAAGTCTTTCACGATAGGTGCAAAAACCCGGTGCATGGTTTCGAGTTTGGTGCGGAGCCACTCGAACTGCTGGGGCCAAAGGGCTTCATTTGTGAAGTCGGCGTCAGTGCGAGTGTAAAGGCGACAGGCCACCTTGTTTTCAGGATTGTGCCATGTGATTGGAAATCCAAGTCCTTGTTCAATGACTTCGCGGTTCTGTTGGAGTTGTGCGAAGTAATGCTTGGAAAATTTTTGATCGACAAGGGACAGCTCTGCTCGAATTTCGCGACCTGAGCCACCGGTTTCGGAGTTCCACGATGAGACGATGGATGCGAGGTGAATTCCACTTCGCCCGATCGTATGGTTCATCCAATGTTGCGGCGAGGGTTTTTGGCAACGGATAACGTGGCTGTTCTTTTCCATGTACTCGCGGTATGCCGTCCAGAATCGTAGTTGAAGCTGCTTGTGTGGTGATGCTTCGTTAGACGCGGCTGCCGCCTGCTTGACACTGCGTTGCCATTCGTTGGGTTGGCTGACGATGTTGAACTTGGGGGCGATGGGGGAGTCGCCGATGCGCCAGAGTTCGACTTCGAGTCCGAAGAAGTTGATGCCAGCACTGGTGTGTTCGTTGAGCCAGTCGAGCGCGGCGCGGTGTTCTTCGGTGAAGCGTTGGGCGATCCAGACGATGGTGACGGCTTGGAGGCCGGCGGCGTAGGTGAGGAGTTGGCCGAGGTGTGTGTGGTCGGTCCGTTCGAGCTGGTTTTCGATGAGGACCCAGGTGTCGTTGGCGGTGTCTTTGCAGAGGATGTCCGCACTAAACGGGCCGACGGGTTTTTCTTGGCTTTCGAGTTCGAGCTCTAGGTCGAGGGCTTCACCGAGCAGGGCGAGGTTTGCAGGCTCAGCGAGCCAGGGGGTGAAGTCACGGGCTTCGTTGGCCCAGGCTTGGCGGAGTTCGACTTTGGAAAGACGGCCGAGAGAAGAGGGGGTCATGGGGACTCGGTGGGGGGAGGCGTGGTGTTGCCCCTCAAGCGCGCTCATAGGCATACACGTTCTTAAAATTACGGTTGAGATAAGAGCCGACTGAAGGAGCGGTGCGTAGGTTTTCAAACTCATGCTCAGGTACGCCCTTGTAGGCATATGTAGAGCCATTAAGAAACTGAACATACACGGTCAGGCTCTCTGTATCGTAACCTACTGCTGCGACATTTGAGGAGACAACGGGAAACATTTCTGGTATCGACATATCTACTCCTTAATTGAAAGACTGATTTCGCCAGTTACGAACGCTCGCATCGTATTCGCTTGCGTTTGGTCTTGGGCGCCCCCAAAGAGCAGATGCGATAGGATCTGAAATTTTCGCGGCGTTGCTTGCTTGGAAAAACTTGATCCGAGAAGGAATGCGAACTGCTTCGCCGCTTACAATGGCTTCACCAGTTCGCAGACTTGAAAGAGTGTCCGCCATTTCTCTGAGTTCGTCCTGCATTGCCGAAGAGACGTGCCCCTTGTCCCTCGTGTTGGTCATCCTTAGTGCGATTATTGATCCACATTGACTAAGAACGGTTTCATCTAGTTCGGATGGTCGCTGAGTAACTAGCAGCATGCCTACCCCGTACTTTCTTCCCTCTTTCGCGATAGTTTGCACAATTCGGGAGGATATCGAAGATTCTCCAGCTTTGAGATATGTGTGAGCTTCGTCTAGAACAAGAAGTAGCGGTTGATGTTTACCCCCAACCGGCGTATTCTGACCCCAAAAAAGAGCGTCGTATGTGATTTTCAAAATGCAACCGGAAATGGTCTGCATGATATCTGAAGGTACCGCGGATAAGTCAAGAACAGAAATTGGACTGCCATGCCCAAACCAGGTCTCGAAAACAGATGGCAAATCACACGTTACTTGACCAGACAAATCAGGAGAATAATCTTGCGGATTAAAAAGGAAGCTATAGCGTTGATCGAGAAGTCGTGAGCGCATTCCTTCAAGAAAACTGAGAATTCCCTTGGCTTTGGTATTGACAAAGGGCGCGTTCATTCCGGCACCAGGCATAGGATACTGATTGGATGTCAAGCTAGCTGCGTTACCAATGACATCAAGTCTTTCAGGTGTAATACGGTCGGATGCTAGTGTCATTCTTTCAAAATTGTCCAAGTCGAACCATAGCTGGCGAATCGAGAATGGGATCGGGCTATCCGCCGTAATCGCTTCAGGCCGGATACCACCTATTGAAATAGCCGCAGTCCTTTTCAAGTCTAAGACCTTGCTGCGTATATAGTCTTCGTTTTGGTCAGAAAGTCTCCCTGGGAAAATCGCCAGTAGTTCCCGAAACGGTAAGGCCCAAAACGGGACGCAAAGTTCTGTTTCCGATTGGCTTGAATCTGCGCCAACTCGAAAAACTCGGCACCTGTCCCCCAGAGAGCTTGCGTACTCACCGTGAGGATCAATTATAAGGATGCGAGTGCTAGAGAAGGGCTTATCTGCAATAGCATTAACTACAACGCTCACGGAGTTTGATTTCCCGCTCCCAGTTGCACCAAGGATGGCACAATGTCGAGAAATGAATTTATCCATATCAATCTGGGCCGCGAGCCCTTCTGAGGCGCTCTGATTTCCAACAACTATTGATGATTTGGTGTCATAACCTCCGTAAACAATCTTTAAATCTTCATTTGTGACAAGATGAACTTGGTCTCCGGTTGTAGGCGACTGAAGTACGCCTCGTTCGAATCTTGATCCGATTTGCTCCCCAACAAGAATCATCTTTAGCCAACGATGTCCGTCCACAACAGAGGGATTTTCTTTGTAGGCGGCTAGTAGCGCTTCGGGCATGGCCAGTACACCAGCTTGAGTAACAAGACCGTAAAGGTTGGCATACCCTAAGGGTATTTTAAGGAATGATCCTATTTGCCCGATGCGATAGACTGTTCCGTTGATGATCGGCATATTTGATGGGTATGCTTCAGCCATCTTAACCGAAACAGCATTGCCGCTTACGCTTTCGACCTGTCCTATGTAGGTTGGATTATTTTTCATGGCTATTTCTTGTGATCGAAATAAGGAGTATTGGGGGCTAGCTCATGAAGGAATTCTGTTAGTTTCCTGAAATCGGGGAGCAAAAATCTTCCCGTTCCTTGCCAGTTTTCGTCTCCCTTTCCAGACGCCTCAACTGGTGCTGCAGCATCTTCGTCAAAGTATTGGCCGATTTGTAAAGCCTCAGTTGTCTTAGGTTCATCACGCAATTTCCAATCACCGAATCTTCCACCAACAACAGCGTGGCGCAATCCATACACTGACATTTTTCCTGCTGTTTCATGCATGGCCATTAAACGAGCCTTGTTGTCGTTGTCAGCCAAAAGAAATTTGGATTTATTGTCCGCATCCTTGACTTCGTCATAGTAAAGAGCAACCATGTGGGAATTCGCACCCCTTCTGAGTGAGGTCGCAATTCGCTCATTGATATGGTTGTCGCCAAAAGCGTATCCACAAGTAAATAGAATAGCGTCATCTTGTTGCAGAAATGTGCAAAGCCGATCAATAAGGCCTACGTAAGGCTGCTTCTTCGCTGTATTGTATTTCAGGTGCGAAGGATAAATGAGGATGGATTCAGCTGGAGCCCCCTGTCGCCGAAGTACAGCCTTATCGTGCTCGCGGTAAACCCAGCCCAATGATCCATGCATTTTCCACAATTTCACTAAATGCGTATAGGCGTCAATGTCCTCAACTGCTTCAGGACAAAAGAAAGGCTCGAATCCACCCGAGAAGCCGTCAAAGTAGGGGATGCCTAAACCTTCTAGAGCCATTTCAAACAGGTAGTCATAATTAGTGGTAAAAATTTCCGCTGGGTATCTACGTCTTGCCTTCTCAATCCAGCCAGAGAAATTAGAGTGTGCTAAAGACTTTCTTTGATCTAGTGGAATGGCATCATGAATCGAAACGGCTTTTACAACTTCTTCTTTCACCATGGCTGCTAATTTCGACATGCCACCTGAGTCTAGTCCATTAAGCTTTCCCGCCCCAATAACTGCACGCTTAGCCTCAATTGTGGAGAGGAGGGACTCGATATCAAATGATGCAGAGCCAATCTCGGATTTGATTTCCGCAACTGCTGAGGCGAAGGCTTTACCCTTTGCTGCTACGGCTTCAAGAATTAGAGTCGTTAACTGCGCTACCGTCGGGATGCTTACAGATTCTAAACCGGTCGCAAAAGATGAGCCAGCTCCGAATAAAAATCCTATCCGTTTCTTATCAGAGATAAGTATTTGGTGAATACCTCGTATGTGTTCGCGGGGATCAAACGTAATGTTGGTCATTAGGGGTTAGGGCCTTTCTAAAATATTTCACTATGTTCGCAGGAGAACTTTCTAAGCCAAATTAGCCGTTTGAATGCTGTCGACTTGAGAGCTTGACAACAGGTTTGGGAGCAGTAGTTCACGTATTTCCGTAATCGTTTTCGATTCCCGAGAACTTTGCAGCAATCGGTCAATCAAATTAACGGTCGAGACGTTGAACTTTTCAAGAACTGCGGGCGATGGCCTGAGAATTGTTGCTGAACGAACATCATTCTAATTAATACCTGGGATAGCCGCTTTGCCACCCTTATTCGCAAAGTCAAGTAGAACACGCGGATCTTCAATTGCGAAGTACAGGTAAACTTGCCCCACCTTTTCCGAGCGAAGCCGAAATACATGCTCATTAATGCCGAATTTCGGGAATGGGAATTCGTGGCCGAACATTCCTACTCTAGGGCGAAATTCGCCCGGCTTTCCGCCGTCTTTGTATAGGAGGACGTCGAGGTGTTGGACTTTTCCGGAATTCATCTTCTCAAAGAAGTCTTCAGATACGTACTTGGTTTTTCCAAAATCAAATTTTCCGATACCCCAAATGCTTTCTGCGCCGATGCTAGGCACACCAGAGGAAATGCCTGACACGCCGCCCTTTGGCCGCCGTCCTGTTTCTAGAACCTCGAGCAAATCGCCAAGGGTGGTAACCTCCCACCCCCTCGGAATCATCCCCAACTCCGACTCCACCAGCTCATCCGGGAACAACGCCGCGGTTTCGGAATCCATCCCCTCCTGCTGCCGCCCTTCCATCTTCGCCCGCACCGGGTCAAAATCCACAAACCAACTCTTGAACAACGCCCGCGCCATCGCCTCCAAGGTCGCGTTCATCTTCCGATTCAACTCGATCTTGTCGTCCAGCGTCCCCAAGATATGCGCAATGCGCTTTTGCTCGGGGAGGGGAGGGGCGTCGATTTCGAGACCTTCAATCATGGACTTCGTAAGGGCATTACGAGTCGCGCCAGCAGACGCTAAGGCCAATAGACGTGACTGAAAAGCCGGAGAAACTAACGTGTAGCGGAGAAATCTGGCATCCAGTTCTTCCGGTTTCGTGCGGATGATTGCCACGTGTTGATTCACCCTCGCTGGCAGAATAGAGGTGTCCACCATGCAGCAGCGCGCCACAGAATCACCCGTGATGTTCAATAAAACATCGTTGGCTTGCACTTCGACATTACGCAATTCATCAGCCTGCACGTCGTCAATGTAGGCAAGGCCACCATGATGAAATCTCTCATTATAAACGTTCTGGCTACGAATTAATGCCGTGGACCCACCTTTATAGGCGTCTTTTCCGCCACGCGGGGTGGCACCACTGCCGATTTTTTGGCAGTGTTTTCCAAGTTTCAAAGTCGTTCTACGGGAGGCGGTCATTATTTCTTCCTAGGTCTGCCTTTTCCGAGAAGAAAACGACGAGATTCATCCATAACCTTCTGTGCGATTTTGTCGCTACTATCGCCTTGGTTTAGCTCTAGCATACTAGCGTGATCTACTGTATCTGCGACATTTTTAACATTCTGCCATACTGCAGCGTGTTTGACTTTGCGCTTCGCATCGCTGGGCTTTGGCACAACCAAAAAAGTTTTTACAACGTCCAATCTTTCTCGAGATTCGACTTTGTCTCGTTTAAGATCAACCCAAAGTCCAAGAGGCGTCATAACTGCTGCTGCTTTTCCTAATGGATTAGGTTTGGTTTGCGATGTCGCCTGCTCCGATTGGATAATTACGCCTACAAGAATCGTCCGAGCTTGTGGTGTTCCTTTACCAATGAGTCTTTCACTAACTAGTAAGCCATCAGTTGCAACAAGTGTGATCCACTCGTATTTTCCGCTGATGTAAACCGGCGAAAATAGGTTTGCACTTTTTGTGGTTAGCAGCTTAGGCTCGGTATTCGTTAGATGCTTTAAGGCCTTCGAGAGCTGCTTGGTGAACTTCGGCCGACCTTTCTTATTCTTCGGCTTATTCATACCCCAACCCCTTCAGATTCTTCCGAATCTCCTTCTCCAGCCTCGCACTCTCCTCAAACTGCTCTTCCAACTCCTTCACCAACCGCGCCATCTTCTCCCCAAACGGCTCGCCGTCATCCTCCACATCCTCCGCACCCACATACCGCCCCGGCGTGAGCACATGCCCATGCGCCGCAATCTCCTCTAAGCTCGCCGACTTGCAAAACCCTTTCACATCGGCGTAACCCTCGCCGCGCTTCCAGGCTTTAAACGTCCCACTGATCTTCTCCAAATCCTCTTTCGCAAAATCGCGCAGCACCCGGTCTTTCATGAACCCAAGCTGCCGCGCATCAATAAACAACAGTTCGCCCGAGCGATCGCGGTACTTACCGCGGGCCTTTTTGCTCTTCGTCAAAAACCACACGCACGCCGGGATCTGGGTATTCGTAAACAGTTGCCCCGGCAGCGCCAACATGCACTCCACTAAATCCGCCTCCACCAAGGCTTTGCGAATATCGCCCTCGCCCTTCGTGTTTGACGACATCGACCCGTTCGCCAGCAAAAGCGCCATCGACCCATGCGGGGCCAGGTGATACAGCATATGCTGCACCCACGCAAAGTTGGCGTTGCCCTTAGGCGGCGTGCCGTACTCCCAGCGCGGGTCGCCCTCAAGCTTGCCGTCCCACCACTCGCTGATGTTGAACGGCGGGTTCGCCATTACAAAATCGGCCCTTAAATCGGGGTGCTGATCACTGAGGAACGTATCGGCCGGCTGCTTGCCGAAGTTGAAATCGATCCCGCGGATCGCCATGTTCATCGCCGCCAAACGCCAGGTTGTCGGGTTGCTCTCTTGCCCGTACACCGAAATGTTCCCCACCTTGCCACCGTGGGCCTCAATGAAGTTCTCGCTCTGAACAAAGAACCCACCCGACCCCATCGCCGGGTCATACACCTTGCCCTTATACGGCTCCAGCATCTCCACAATCACCGACACAATCGACTTGGGCGTATAGTACTGACCGCCCTTCTTGCCCTCCGCCAAGGCGAACTGGCCCAGGAAGTACTCGTACACATGGCCTAGAATGTCTTTCGCGTTCAAACTCGCGTGACGGAAAGGGATGGACGACACCACCTCGCTGATGAGGCCTACAAGCTTGCTCGGCTCAAGCTGCAACTGCATGTAGCGGTTCTTCTCAATGATCCCTTTAAGGCGAGCGTTCTCTTTCTCCACCGCCTCCAAAGCATCATCCACAAGGCGGGCAACCGATTTGAACGTGTATTGTTCCACCTTGCCGTTGCGGATTTCCACAACCGTATCGGGTGAGAGCGTGGCGTTTTCCTGAATCGTCTTCCACCGGGCGAGAGGGGGCACCCAAAACACGTTCTGCTCGGTGAAGTAATCCCGATCCTCAAGCTCATCGTGCAGCGCCTTCGCATAGGCGGCTTCTGACTTGTAGCCTTTCGGGTCGATGAAATAATCGCTCTTCGGGTCCTTGAATGCCTTTTCCAGCTCCTCGCGGCGCAGGTCGAAAGCATCGGACACGTACTTCAGAAAGATGAGGCCCAGAACCGCGTGCTTATACACCGCCGCATCGAGGTTTGAGCGGAGGCGGTCGGCGGCGTTCCAAAGCTTTTTATCGAGTTCGTCGAGAAAGGCCTGTTCGTCTGTCGTCGTGGTCGGTGCCATGGAGCCTTTGAAAATGGGATGCGTGTCACACAATCGTGACGGCCGTAATATGCCGTTCAAATTAGTGTTGTCACACGACTTTCACACCCCGAATTCCCGTTTTTTCACGAATCGTGCCAACCTGCCAAACACGGTTCGCCGTGCCGAACACAAAGCGTGACCGTACCCGTCACGCAGGGTTCTCCACCCCATAACCCCTTGTCTCTAAATGAAATACCCCCGCACGGGCGGGGCAAACGCCCTACGGAGCCACAACGAGCCGGCGTGTCGCTTGACCCACCCTCAGCTCCACCACCGCCACCCCGGCCGACGTGCCCGCCAGAGCCACGTTATGCGCCCCCGCGGGCATCACCTCATCGCGCACCGGGGCCGCGAGCCGCCCTTGCAAAGTGCGCACCCGCACCGTCACCCGCTCCGCCCGCGTGAGGTTCAAGCGCAACACCGTCTCGCCCCCCACGCGCCGTGCCGATACCGCAAACGCCTCCGCCAAGCGCGGCTTCAGCGACGTGGCTGCGCCGGTGGTGAACACCCGCAGGGGTGATTCGGTGCTGGTTCTCCCCGCGTTCTTCACGCTCACGCGCCAGTAGTACATCGTATTCGGGAGCAAACTCCCCAGCGTCACCGACGTGCCCGTTGTAGTATCCGAGAACCATGTGCTCTGAAAATCGGACCGCAGCGACACGCGCAGCCGGTACGACGAGGCGCTCGGCACCGAGGCCCAGGTGAACGTCACCGGATCGGTCGGAAGACTCGTCGCCGAATCGGCCGGGCTGAGCACTTTCGGCGGGGCGCTCAGCACCGTCACGAACGACCACACCTCCGACCACGGGCCCGCGCCCAGCGCATTGAAACCACGCAGCCGCCAGAAATACTCCGTGCTGGTCGTGATCCGCGACGACGACGTGCTGAGCAGCGTTGTGACCCCCGAATCATTCCGCACAAGCGTATCGAAAGTGGGGGAGGTGGAAACCTGCAACTGGTACCACAGCGCCCCGCTGGCGTGGTTCCACCTGAATTGCCCGTTCGGGCCCACGTTCACCGCCGCAGCCGGCGGGTAAATCAGGACGGGCGCGGAAAGCGTGGGTGATTCATAACCCACCGCAAACCGCCGCACCGCCGACCACGGCCCGATGGTGTCGCCCTCGGTCCGCGCCACCCGCCAGTAAAAAGTGGTGGAACCCAACAGCGGCCCGAGCGCCTTTTGGGTGCCTGATACCACATGTTCCACCGCATTCGTGAAACCACTGTCGGTCGCAAGCTGCAACCGGTAAGGAAAATTGGCGCGCTGGTTCTCCCACGACAACGTCACGAACGCGGGCAGGTTCGTGGTATCGGCGGCGGGCGACATCAGCGCCGGGGGGGAGAGCTCGGGGTTGAATGTGGTTTGGGCCAAGACAGGGGTGAAACCCGCCAGAACGGCGCAGGCCGCCATCACGGCCATACGGCGGAAGGCTCGCGAAACCAGGCTCGGAGTGAGGGTAAATTGCATGTCCTTAAAATAAGCGTTCAACCGTGACGGTGGTGTGCATTTTTTAAAAAGATTGGCCGCCTGGGGTCGGCGCACCCCGATAACCCCTTGTCATTGCATGGGATAGAAGCGCAACGGCGTCTGCATGCCGGTCTGTGCGGGCATGACGGTTTTGGGGCCATTGATTTTGCTCGAGCACGAGTACGAGTAGGAGTACGCCCTGATTTCTCCCCCCAGTCCCCAATACCCTGTACCCAGTACCACCCCTCATTCCGTCCCAAAACAGGGGTAGGGGATAGGCCTACAAAGAACTACCTTTTCCCCGGTTTTTGCCAATTTAGCCCATTTCAGCCTTCTTTCCAGAAACGGGACCGCCTTCATGCCCAAGCGCCAAGACCTCCACACCATCATGCTCATCGGCAGCGGCCCCATCGTCATCGGCCAGGCCTGCGAGTTCGACTACAGCGGCACCCAGGCGTGCAAAGCCCTCCGCGAAGAAGGCTACCGCGTGGTGCTGGTCAACTCGAACCCGGCCACCATCATGACCGACCCGGGCACGGCCGACGCAACGTACGTGGAGCCGCTCACTTGGGAGATTTGCGAAAAGATCATCGCCAAGGAAAAGCCCGACGCCTTGCTGCCCACCTTGGGTGGGCAGACCGGCCTCAACCTCGCGGTGGAGCTCGCCGAGCGCGGCATTTTGGAGAAGTACGGCGTCGAAATGATCGGCGCCGACCTGAAGGCCATCAAAAAGGCCGAGTCGCGCAAGCAGTTCAAGGAAGCCATGGAAAAGATCGGCATCGACAGCGCCTACTCGGCCGTCGTGCGCACCATGGAAGAGGCCCGCGCGGCCAAGGCCAAAATGGGCTTGCCCCTCGTCATCCGCCCCGCGTTCACCTTGGGGGGCGCCGGCGGCGGGTTCGCCTACACCGATGAAGAGTTCGAGCGCATCGCCGCCTCGGGACTCGACCTCAGCCCCATCTCCGAAATCCTCGTCGAGGAATCCCTCGTCGGCTGGAAGGAATTCGAGATGGAGGTGATGCGCGACAAGAAGGACAACGTCGTCATCATCTGCAGCATCGAAAACCTGGACGCCATGGGCATCCACACCGGTGACTCCATCACCGTGGCCCCCGCGCAAACGCTGACCGATAAGGAATATCAGCGCATGCGCGACGCCAGCATCGCCTGCATCCGCGAGATCGGCGTGGAGACCGGCGGCTCCAACGTGCAGTTCGCCGTCAACCCGCGTGACGGGCGCATGATCATCATCGAGATGAACCCGCGCGTCAGCCGCTCCTCGGCGCTCGCCTCCAAGGCCACGGGGTTCCCCATCGCCAAAATCGCGGCAAAATTGGCCATCGGGTACACCTTGGACGAACTCAAGAACGACATCACCCGCGTGACGCCCGCGTGCTTCGAGCCCAGCATCGACTACGTGGTCACGAAAGTCCCGCGTTTCACGTTCGAGAAGTTCCCGCAGGCCGAGCCCATCCTCGGCACGCAGATGAAGTCCGTCGGCGAGGCCATGGCCATGGGCCGCACCTTCAAGGAGTCGCTGCAAAAGGCCCTGCGTTCGCTCGAGATCGACCGTGCGGGCCTCGGGGCCGATGGAAAGGGCGCCGAAGTGCCCGACGCCGATCTCGCCAAAAACCTCGACTTCAAGCGCCCCGGCATCAACCGCGTATTCAGCGTGAAGCGCGCGTTCGAACTCGGCTGGTCACTCGAGCAGGTGTACGAGCACAGCCGCATCGACCCGTGGTTCCTGAACCACATGAAGGACCTGGCGGATTTTGAGAAGTCTGACTTGATCGGGAAGAAGCTTGAGGACATATCCCCGGCGGTTTTGAAGAAGGCCAAACAGTGGGGTTACTCCGACGTGCAGCTGTCGTACCTGGTCGGCCTCTCCGGCACCACCAAGGCGGAAGCCGAAGCGGGCGAGCAGACCGTGCGTGCGCGTCGCAAATCCTTAGGCATCATCCCCGTGTTCAAGACCGTCGACACCTGCGCGGCGGAGTTCAAGGCGTTTACCCCCTACCACTACAGCGCCTACGACGAAGAGAACGAATCCATCCCCACCGATAAAAAGAAGGTGATCATCGTGGGCGGCGGGCCCAACCGCATTGGGCAGGGCATCGAGTTCGACTACGCCTGCTGCCAGGCCGCGTTCGCGCTGCAGGAAGAGGGCGTGGAGGCCATCATGGTCAACTCCAACCCCGAGACGGTTTCGACCGACTATGATACGTCGGACAAGCTGTACTTTGAGCCGCTCACGCGCGAAGACATTTTGAACATCGTGGAGCTGGAGAAGCCCTTCGGCGTGATCTTGCAGTTCGGCGGTCAGACTCCGCTGAAGCTCGCCCGCGCGCTCGAGAAGGCCGGCGTGCCCATCCTCGGCACCTCGCCTTCGAGTATTGACCTCGCCGAAGACCGCAAGCTGTTCGCCGCCATGGCCGACAAGCTCGGCCTCAAGCAACCCGCCAACGGCATCGCGGTGAACACCGAAGAAGCCGTCGCGGTGGCCGCGCGGATTGAATACCCCGTGCTGCTGCGCCCGTCGTTCGTTTTGGGCGGCCGTGCCATGGCCATCGTGTACAGCGAAGCCGAACTGCGCCACTACATGGAGACCGCCGTAGAGGCCTCGCCCGAGCGCCCCGTGCTGGTCGACAAGTTCCTCGGCAACGCCATGGAGATCGACGTGGACGCCGTCTCCGACGGCGAGACCGTGGTGGTCGCCGGCATCATGCAGCACATCGAGGAAGCCGGCATTCACTCCGGCGACTCGGCGTGCTTCCTCCCGCCGCAAGACATTTCGTCCTCGGTGCTGGAGACCCTGCGCGCGCAGGCCGTGGCGCTGGCCAAAGAGCTCAAGGTCGTCGGCCTCATGAACATTCAGTTCGCCGTGAAGGACGAAGAGGTGTACATCCTCGAGGTGAACCCGCGCGGTAGCCGTACGGTGCCGTTTGTGAGCAAGGTGCTGGGCTCACCCCTCACCAAGATCGCCACCAAGGCCATGCTCGGCAAAACCCTCGCGGCCCAGAACTTCACCAAGGCACCCGAAGTGCCTTACGTGGCCGTGAAGGAATCGGTGTTCCCCTTCGCCAAGTTCCACGGGGTCGACACGCTGCTCAGCCCCGAGATGAAGTCGACGGGCGAAGTCATGGGCATCGACCGCGACGCGGCCACGGCGTTCGCCAAGGCGCAGATCGCCGCGGGCAACACCTTGCCGCAGGCGGGGAGCGGGGGACAGGTGTTCCTCTCGCTCAACGACCGCGACAAGGATGGCCTGGTGCCCATCGCCCGCGAGCTGGAGCGTTTGGGCTTCGACCTGCTGGCGACCGAAGGCACCACGGCGCGCTTGCGCGCCGAGGGCATCGCCTGCCGCGCGCTCAACAAGGTGTCGCAGGGCTCGCCGCACATCGTGGACATGATTCAGGCCAAGCAGTGCGTGCTGCTGATCAACACCCCGCAGAACCGCTCGTCGGTGGCGGACGATGGTCAGATCCGCAAGGCCGCCCTGCTGGCGCAGATCCCCTACACGACCACCCTGGCCGGCGCCCGCGCCGCCGTGGCCGCCATCGCCGGGTTCGAGAAGCAGGAGATGGGCGTGCGGTCGTTGCAGGAATACCACGCGGGAACCTGACCACTGAAAATTGGCGATAAAAAACCCCGACTGCCAATGGCGGACGGGGGTTTTTCTTATTCGGGACGGCATCACAGCATTACAACATCACAGCATCACAGCATTACAACAACAATACGCAACTTTCATTCAGGCCTCGGCTCAATGCGTGCCTTGTATTGTTGTGATGCTGTGATGCTGTGATGTGTTCCATCACCGCACCGTCACCGCCCCCTGCACGGCTTCCACTGTGCCGGCATTCGTCACGGCGAACACGCGCACGAAATACAGGCCGGAAGCCGCGCGCGCGCCGGTGGTGGTCATGCCGTTCCACGTGATGCTGCGGCCTGCGTCGGCCGAGCTCAGGCTGCGATCCCACACGGTTTTGCCCGACACATCGAGGATGCGCATGGTGAGACGGCCGGTGTGCGCGGCGAGCTTGTCCGAGAGCGTGAAGGTGTGCGCGCCGGTGAACGCGCCCGCGTTGCGCAACACGGCCTCGCCCTTCAAAATGCCCGTCGGCGCGTTGATGGTGGCAGAGGCTGCTGAAACACTCCCGCCGCCCACGCTGTTGTAGGCGCGCACCACGAAGGTGTAGGGCGCGCCGGCGGTGAGGCCCACCACCACGCAGGTCTGCTGGCCCAGCGCCGTGCAGTTTTTGGCGGTGTCGCCCACGGCCATGGCCTTGTAGCTGGTGACCGAGGAGAACCCGTCGTAATCGGGCGCGTTCCAGCTGAGGATCACCGCGCCGGTGTTGAGGGAGCCCGGCACGCCGGTCACGTTCGAGGGGGCGCCCGGTGTGGTGGGCGCGCCGATGTTGGTGAGGGTCTGGCCCGGTTTTTGGCTCTCGTACTCGAGCTTCACCCAATCGGCCGAGCGCGCCACGCGCGCGTAGCGGGCCTCGTCGATGAACCCGTCGAAGGCCTGATGCACGGGGTTGCCGGTGTGATCGGCGGCCATGCGCCCGAAGGTGAGCTGCGACTTGGTGGGCCAAATGCTGTCGAGGCTGCCGATGGTGGCGGTGGTTTGCGCCACGTTCTGCACGCCGTTCACGTACAGGATCTGCGAGCCGTTCTTGACGGTGGCGGTGATGTGCGTCCACACGCCGTCGGTGATCAGTTCCGTGCCGAAGTTGGTTTCCGCGCCGCCCGAGTTGGTGCCGTTGGTGGAGCGGAACAGGCGGATCTCCCCGTTGGCGTTGAGGGCGATCATGGCTTGCCTGCCGTTCTGTCCCCAGTTGTAGCGCCCCAGAATGCCCTGCTCATTGCCGCCGCTGTTGGTGTTTTGCTTCACCCACGCCGACAGCGTGATGCCGTTGGCGGATGTGGCCTTGAAGTTGTGGTTGGTTTCGTTGTAGTTCGCCATCAGGTAGCGGGCGTTCTCGGGCCCCAGGCCAATGTCCACCGGCTGGCGCAGGTTCACCGCGCGGCCGATGAGGCCGGGGGCGAGCACGGGGCCGTTGTACCAGGCCGCGTTCGTGTTGTGGATGGTGGCGTCGGCGCTGAGGCCGCCCGTGCTGTCGCTCAAATGCCACACGCCGCTGAAGGCGTTCGCCGTGTCGAACACCGCCGCGCCGCTTGAAAGGCTGGTGGCGGATGCGTTGTTGTAGTGCAGGCGAATGGTTTGGGTTGAGTTGTTGCCCTTCACCGAATCGACCTTCACCCAGATGGCGGCGTGGGTGGGTGACCAATGTTCGATCTGGTAGGGGAGGGCCGTGGTGTCATCGGCCTTGGAGAAGCGGATGCTGTTGCCGCCGTTGGCCCCGTTCAAAATCGCCGAGTCGGCGCGGCCCAAGCGGATGAGGACGGGGAAGTTCGTCACCGTGCCGGCCACGTTCGCGCCCGTGGCGGAGGTGTTGAGCGCAATGGTGCGTTTGCCGGTGAAGGCGGTGTAATCCGCGGCGGTAACGGTCGCCGGGGCGCTCAGCGCGGACAGGCCCGCGAGGGCCAACACGGGTAGGGTGCGGGTGGGTGCGAACATGGGCTCTCCTCCAGGGGTGAATGCTGGCTTCAATGTAAGGAGCCGTGGGTTTTTGGGCCCACGGGATATTCGTGAATCAACGGCGGAAATCGGGTACGAGGCGGACGATGGGTAAGAGGCAACACAACATCACAGCATCACAGCAATAGACACCACCCCCGATCGGGTTTGAGTGACGCCGTCCCCGGTCTTTTATTGCTGTGATGTTGTGATGCTGTGATGCCAACACTCTGTGATGAAAATCGCATGATTTCCCCACCCCATTCTCCCTTTTCCCCCCGTTTTTCGTACAATATCCCCCCATGCCGCGCATTCGCCCCGCCTTTGGCTTCATCGGTTTTGTCCCGGGTTTGACCTTGGGCGTTTTGCTGCTGACCGGCTGTTCGGGCGTGTACTTCAACACCACCTTCAACGCCGAAAAAGCCCATAAAAAGGCCCTGAGCCTGAAGGCCGACCGCCTCCGCCAAAACCCCGACGATACCGTGCTCACCTCCCCCGATGAGCGCACGCAGCTGATGCGCGCCGTGGTGAAAAGCTCCAAGGTGCTGGAGTTGTGGCCGACCGACCCCAAATACGCGCCCTTGGCGGTTTACCGCATCGCCGAATGCCAGTACCTGATGAACGATTACGGTTCGGCCGCGTTCCGCTACGATGAGTTCATCCGGGCGTTTCCCAAGCACGAGAACGTCCCCATGGCGCGCGTGCGCCGGGCCCAGGCCGCGTTCCTCGACGGTAAAATGCTGACGGCCCGGGAGGCCCTGGCCGACGCCTTCGCGGCGAACCTCACCGGCGAGGCCCGCCGCGAGGCCTTGCTTTTGCAGGCGCGCCTGCGCCTCAGCGAACAAACCGGCGCGCTCGATGCGGCGAAGGGAGGCGATGAGGCGCTCGCCGTGTACGAGCAGCTTTTGGGTGAAGGCGCCTTCGCCACGCCCGAGTCGCGCAACGAGATCCGCTGGCTGGCCGCGCAGTTGGCCTTTGATCTCGGCTACTGGGAGAAGGCCCGCGCCTTCGCGCTGCAAGCCAACGAAGACAACCCGCCCGTGCGCATTCAGTTGCGGAACCGCAAGCTGGCGGTTCTGGCCTCCTACGGACTGAACCGGCGCGCCGAGGGGCTGGCCGAGGTGAAGGCGCTGCAGGGCAAGCGCGCCTACCGCGCCTTCCGCGCCGACCTGAAGGTTTTGGAGGCTCGGGGGATCGAACCCTGGGGTGATGCGGGGGCGGGGGATTGGCCCGCGGCGCGCGCGCGCTACCGCGAGGCCGTCAGGCTGGCGCCGCGCCAGCCGGCGGGGGCCGAGGCGTGGTACCGCGTGGCGCGGTATTACCTCGAGTCCGAAGGCCGCGAAGACTCGGCCCGCGCCTTTTTCGATTCGTCGGTGAGCGCGAACCGCGGGTCGGAGTACGGCACGCTCGCTGTAGAAAAGTCCGCGGCCCTGAAGCGCCTGCACGAACTGCGGGTGATGGATTCGGCCGCGTGGGCGAACGACAGCCTGGCCACCCTCGCGCGGCCCGACTCCCTCGCCAAGGCCGCGCGCGACAGCGCGGCCAAAGCGAACGGCGATACGCTGGCGCTTGCCGACAGCGCCAAGGCCAAGGCCGACAGCCTCGCCAAGGCCGATGACGAGCCGCAAGAAGACACCCGTGAGGCGGCGGCGGCACGTGAGAAGGCCAACAAGGAAAAGGCCAAGGTGCGCGTGGTCCCCAAACCTCCCAGCGTGCAGTACGCGCCCTTCATGATCGCCGAACTGTTCCACTTCCGCCTGGGCGACCTGCGCCACGCCCCCGACAGCACGCGCAAGTTCCTGGCGCGCATCGTCGCCGACACGGCGGGCGCCCGCGAAGACAGCCTCTACACCCGCCGCGCGTTCTACGCGCTGGCGTGGCTCGAGCAGGAAGGCCCCGCGGCCTCAAGCCCGCCTCGTTCCGGGGCCGCCGGGTCGTCCTTCACCGGCGACAAGGCCCGCGCCGACGCGCTTTACCGCGCGCTGATGGCGCGCTACCCGGCCACCGAGTGGGCCAAGGCCGCCGAGCGCAACCTCGGTCTGCCGCCCAGCGTGAAAACCCCGGACGACAGCGCGCGCGCCTTGTTCCTGCAGGCGGAAGCCAAGAGCTTCGCGGGCGAAGACCTGTTCAAAAGCGTGGTGCCCGCCTACCGCGCCGTCGTGACCAAGCACCCGCAATCGGCGGACGCCGCGCGCGCGCAGTTCGCCATCGCGTTCCTCACCGAAGACGCCGCGGGCCGGGGCAAGCTCGGACCGCCCGGCCAGCCTCTGGTCGACACCGTCAAGGTCGGGTATGCGCTGGTGCGCGACACCTTCGCGAACACGCCGCAGGCCACCGAAGCCGAACGGCGGCTCGCCTACCTCGGCGCCGCCAACGCCGACGAGGTCAAGCCCGAAGGGAAAAACGAGGATGAAGGGGGCGACGAACCGGTGGAGGACGACAGCGGCGTCCCGCGCAGCGAACGCGTGGAGGACAGCGCCGAGCAGGATTTGTATTGAGGGGGTGTGGGCGACGAAGGGTACCGCGTACTGGGTACTGGGTATTGGGTTTGATGGCCCAGGACGGACGGGGATGCGGCACCGAGGTGACAAGTAGCCGGCTTTAAACCCTGTTTATGTTCGCGACCCATTCAAATTCACGTTCGGATTCCCGATACACCCGACCCGACCCCGACCCCGACCCCGACCCAATTCCCGGTACCCGGTACCCGGTACCCGGTACCCCTTTCCCCTAAAAGGCCGCCCCCTCCAACCTTACACCTTCCTCCCCATCCTCTGCCCCTTCCAGGTGAACCCGCGGACGATGCCGGCGGGGACGGCGGCGACCGTGAGCGGCAGGTGCAAGGCCGAGGTGAGCGGGAAGTAGCGCAGCAGGGGAGAGAGGCCGAACAGGCGCAGCCCGGCGCTCATGTTGAGGAACTCGCCCAAAGCCTTGGAGCCCACGCCCGCGAGCCCCAAGAGCCCGAGGTGCGGCGGCCCCACGCGCACAAGGCCCGCCAGCAAAAGGCACAACGTGGTGAGGTAAAAGCCGTAGATGAGGCTGAGGAATGCCACCTGCGGCCCGCGATAGTGGATGGTTTTGCCCGCCCAGCGTTTGCGCTGTTCCCAGAACTGGCCCCAGGTTTCCGGGGCTTGAGTGCGGACGCGGGCGGCGCGGGCGGCGCAAAACCTGAAGCCCCAGCCGGCGGCGTGCAGCTCCTGCAAGGTGAAGTCATCATCGCCGCTGACGATCGCGCCGTGGCGCGCGTACCCGCCGATGGCCTCGAACGCCTCGCGGCGATAGGCGATGTTGTTGGCGTTGGCCGACACGGGGAACCCGAACCCCGCCAACCCCGCCGTGGCCACGCCGTACGAAATGAACTCGAGCGCGCGCGCGCCCTGCGCGGGCGTGAAACCGTCCGCGGGTTCATCGTAGCTGGTGATGCCGAACACCATGCCGACCTTGTCGCTCTCGGTCCCGAACGAGCGCGCAAGGCCGCGGAGCCAGCCCGCGTCCATCACGCAGTCGGCGTCGGTGACCGCGATCCAGTCGCCGCGCGCCCTGGTCAGGCCCATGGAGAGCGCGTTTTTCTTGGGGCTGATGCCCACCGGGTCTTGTGTGACCCTCAAGGTGTCGAGCACGCCGGGGTGACGGGCCGCGTACGCGCTTAACAGCTCCGGGGTGCCGTCGGTGGACCGGTCATCGACCACCACGATCTGCAGGCGGTCGCGCGGCCAGTCTTGGGCCAGCAGGGCCTCAAGGGTGCGGGGGAGGTTGGCCTCCTCGTCGCGCGCGGCCACCAGGACGGTGATCACGGGAGGGTTTGAGCCGATAGCGAGGGCATCGGGAATCGTCGCGGCCCGTGCGCGTGCGATTTCCATGCGTCGCAGCTTGGCCGCCAGCCGCGCGTTCAGCGCGATGTACACGGCGCAGGCGATCATGAACAGCGAGGTCAAAACGAGGGACAGCATGGAAGGCGGAAGGTAGACAATGGGGGTGGGGATGTCCCTATGGTAGGTGATGTGTGGTAGGTGGCCTGTGGTAGGTGGTAGATGGACATTGGATGTCCAGGGAGTCAATGCGGTCATGACCGAATCGACTGCCCCCCCCCCAACTGATTGCCGAGTCACCCGTGAAGCCCGAATCGATAGACCTCACACCACCGACCACGTACCCGAAACACTCCCTAGAGGTCTTACACCACCCCGGTCAACGCCCGCCGCCCGCGCTGGGTGACGACTTCGAGTCGCGCGTAGCCGTCCATGGGGAGCAGGGAGGACGGCACCGCTTCATCCAACGCGAGCGGCCCGCGCGTGTCGAAGGTCCATTCACGGAGAACCCGCTCGGCGTTGTCGCCGGAATCAGCGCCGAGAACGACGATCGAAACGAGGGGCCCGAAGTCGGCCGTGCTCACCGCCCTGATGCGGATTGAGCCGTCCTCACGGCGTGTTAAAGCCGCAAACGGCCCGTCGGTACAAATGCATGGGTTTGTCGTCATCCCGCCGGAAGTGCCGGTGGAATCAGGGCTTGCGGAAAACGCCATACAGAGGTCTTCGTGAGCGCGTCCTGCGGACGGCACCAAAGTGCGCACCCGGCCGAAGACGTGCGAACGGCTTTGCCGCAGGCTGATGAGCGGCACCTTCACACCGCGCGCGATGTTGAAATCGCCGTGCGCGTCGTTTGCGCCCAGAGGCAACAGGCGAGAGCCCCGCAGCAGTTCATGGACCCACAGAGCCTTGCCATCCCCATATTCGCGGTTCAGGCTGCCGTTCCAGAACTGGAGGCCCGCGAAGTTGCGGTGCGCGCGCGCGGCGGTGATGTCCTCGGCGCGCCATGGCCCGCGATTCAACACAAGGCGCTGGGCGAGGTTGCGGTGACCCGACGGGTGGGCGGCGAACGCGGGCGTGTCACCCAAACGCTCCAGCACCTCGCCGATGGTCAGATCGGGGCGGTTCCGCAAGCCGCGCCGGCCGCCGTCGCCCTCGCCGGGGATGTAGGCGGGGTGGCCGAAGGCGAGCAAATGCACGTTCTGACCGCGCGCATTCCCGCACGAGATCTCTTCACCGGGAATCAAAGTCGGCAGCTCGGGCCGCGCGGTGTTCAGGCCTAAGGCCTGCGCGCGGTACGCGGCGAAGTTGGCCTCGGCATCCGTCGGTTCCAGGTAGCGATCGCGGCGATAGGGGAAGTCATACGAGTGATCGGTGCACAGCACGAAGTCGAGTCCTACCGCCGCCGCGGTCTCTTGCAAGAGGGCCAAGGGTGCGCCGAACTCCACGTGATCGGAGGTGAACTCGCTGTGGCAGTGCAGTTCACCGGCGCGCCAGCCCGCAGGGTAGGGCAGGGGCGCGCCCAGCAGGTGAACCTCAAGCGGCCAGGGCTCAAGGCCGGGGTAGTTGTGGTTCTCGACCGTGCGCCTCTCGCCTTTTTGGTTCTCGACGGCGATGAACCCGGTGATCCGCAGCAGGCCACGGAACGGCGCCAACGCGGAGCGGGGCAGGGTAAAGGCCAGGTACTGGAGGCTTTCGCGCAGACCTCCCTCGTCGGCGGAAGGTTCGAAAACGTGGGTGGCGGTCGCACCGTGGTCGTCCGAGAGGCGCAGGGTGACCGACCGAATCCGGGCCGGGAACAGGTCGGCATCCTTGGCCAACAGCCAGACGGTCAAATCCTTGCCGGGCACCAGCTGATGCGGCGCATCCAGAAACAGCTCCGGCCAAGGCTTGTGCAGCGGCGACCAGGGCAAATTGAACCGGAAATGCGTTTCGGCGTAGGAAAAAATGGGGAGCCTCGGGGTGGACAAAGCAGCAATGCCGCAGTGCAACAATAGAACAATGCGGCAATCCGCCCGCTATCGAGGATTGCGGTCAGTACGGCTTCTGGGTGATGAATCCCGCTTCTCAGCATCCTTGACGGGATGTGAACTGACGGCTAATGTCATGATCGTTCTAATCGAAGGTTTTGCTTGGGGTTACAAAACAACGCGACGGCCTCGGCGCGGGCATTGATGTTGTCGGTCTGCTGCCTTGATCTGGGTCAGGTAAAAAAGATGAAATTCAGCGTGGATGAATAGAGGTGTCAATGCCATAAACACACTAAAAATATACATAATATATCTTATGCGAACTATGGAAGGTCACCTTTGTAGGGGGGTAGAACGCTGAAATTTCTTGTTTCATGCGGATTTTGGCGAACCGCTGTGCGGGGATGGATCTACGCGGGGAGATGAATCGGATTTTGTTCGTGTCGCTGCCCGGGAACCGAAGGCTGTGCGACATGTTGCGCGTGGCGTCCCGTGCCAAACCGCCCAGGCAACCCCCGCCATCACCCTGAGGCCCGGGCGATTTTGCCGAGAAGCCCCTCGACAGGCGACAACACTCGCGGTTTGCCTTTACAGCTCATTTAAAATCAAGGGGTTATCACCCCCGGAACCTGGCCGCCTCCGCGTCTTCACGCCGGCATATGGAAAGGCCTCCCGCTTGCGCAGGAGGCCATGAAAAAAGGCCTCCCGCTTGCGCAGGAGGCCTTGAAAAGTGGTTGGGGTGCAAGGATTCGAACCTCAATAAGCAGAACCAGAATCTGCTGTCCTACCATTGGACGACACCCCAACGAGGTGAGTAAAAGTACTTCATGCCACCGGCGCGTCAAAGGGGGTGAAACGTTCAAGCGAGGGTGTTATCGGAATCTGGTGTCACGAGGTTTCGGCCGATCCGTTTGGACCGGTTCCGCGTACATTCGGGTCAGAGAGGCTCAACACAAGGGGGACGCCATGAACAGGAATCAGGACAACGACGGGCTCTTTCCGCGCACGCTCTCGCTCGACTGGGGCATCCCGTTTTTGGGAGGCCGGCCCGAGCGCACGCAATGCATCGACCAGGACGATTTGTTCAACCTCAAGATCGCCCTCGGCCTGCATCACGACGTGCTCGACCTGTGCAACGATCCGCATTTGTTCGGAGGGTGAGCGGGTTTGTGATCTATGGTAGGTGGTCTGTGGATCTGGGATGTCACTCGTGATTCGGTTTGTGATAAGTGGGCAATGATGTCTTCAGGATATGTGAGCTGGGGACGACCACATGGCCCCGGTTGATTTCCCCTTTCCATAGACCACCTACCACCTCCCCTGATTATATCCCCCCACCCCCGCCCCATTTCGCAACACATTGAGATGACAAGGGAGTATCGGCGGCTGTTCACCTAGCCCGTCGTCCCTTCCGCGTGTTATACTTCACCTTCCGGTCGGTGTTGTAACGCGCAATCCTGTTTGCAGGCAACCTGTTTGCAGACACAGAGCGCGCTTTGATTCCCCCGGTGATGCGCCCACCCGATCTCAGCCTCGACCCGGACAACCGCTTGGCCAACCCGTCTCAACCCCCGCCCCGCGACGCGAAGGCCAAGTACCGCTTCGCCGATCGTTGGGCCCTGCTGAAGCCCTACCTTCGCGAGCACCGCGGCCCCATTTTGTGGGGCTGGTCGTTCGTGGTGATCTCCACCGCCCTCGACCAGGTCAGCCCGTGGATGATCAAGATCATTCTCGACAGCCTGGGAGCGCGCGAGGGCATGGCTCCGGTGTATGCCGCGCTCGGCGGGCTCGTGGGAGCCACGGCCATCTCGGCCGTATTGCTTTTCTTTCAGCGCCTGTGGGTGATCCGCTCCTCGCGCGCCATCGAATATTCTCTGCGCCGGGATCTGTTCTCCGGGTTGATGGCGCAGCCGCGCGCGTTCTTCGACAAGCAGAACACCGGCGATCTCATGTCGCGCGCCACCAACGATCTCGACCGCATCCGCGACATGGTGGGCCCCGTGGTGCTGCACCTCGCCCGCATGGGGTTGCTGTTGGTGTTCACCACGGTGGCCATCGCCCTGCTCCACCCCAAGCTGCTTCTCACCGGGCTGTTGCCCGCGCTGGTGATGCCCGTGCTGGCGAACTGGTTCCTGATCAAGATGTACGCGCACTTCGGGGCGATTCAAAAGAACCTTTCGTCGCTCAACGGCTTTGTGCAGGACACGCTCAGCGGCATTCAGGTGGTGAAGGGGTTCGGCCGCGCCGAACCGTTCGAGCGCAAGTTCGAGGCGGCTTCGCGCGACCTGCGCGATTCGTCGCTGAAGATCGCGCGCTTCAACGCGGCCATCTGGCCCGCCATCGGGGTGTTGGGGGTGATCGGGATCGTGCTGTCGGCCTGGCTGGGCGGACGCATGGTCATCAACCATGAGATCAGCCTGGGCACCTTGTCCGCCGCCATATTGTACCTGCTGCGCCTGCAGTTCCCGCTGATCGGCCTGGGCTGGGTGGCCAGCATGATTCAGCGCGGGAACGTGTCGCTCGACCGTCTGCTGCAGTTGCGATCGGAATTCGTGGTGCCGGTGGGTCACGACCCAGAGCGCACTCCGGTGCCCCCTTCCGGCATCGTGGACGCGTTGCCTCCCAGGACCAGCGGGTTCCAAGAATTGAAGGCGTCCGGTTTGGGCTTTTCCTACAACGGCACCGACCCTGTTCTCTCGGATGTTTCGTTCACCTTGAAACCCGGATCTTCGCTGGGCATCGTGGGCGCCACGGGCGCGGGCAAAACCACCTTGCTCCACGTTGTGTGCGGCCTCTACCCCACCACCGCGCTCGGCGCCTTGTCGCTCGATGGCGCGCCGCGCGAGCAGGTGAGCGACGACGCCTGGCGACGCCGCTTCAGCTATGCGCCGCAGGACGGCTTTTTGTTCTCCACCACCATTCGCGAGAACATCCTGTTCGGCGAGGAACGCGACCCCGCCCAGCCCGTCGACGCGGCGGAGCAGGCGGCCCGGGTTGAGCAGGTCGCTCTGTGGTCGGGTCTGTCGCGCGATCTGCCTCAGTTCCCGAGCGGCTACGAGACCATGCTCGGCGAGAAAGGCATCAACCTCAGCGGTGGTCAACGTCAGCGTGTGGGCCTCGCCCGCGCCCTCATGTCACCCGCCCCCATCCTATGCCTGGATGATACCCTCTCGGCGCTTGATGCCGAAACCGAGGAGGTCGTGCTCGGCCACCTGCGCGGCCTGTTCCGCACCCGCTGCCTGGTGATCGTGGCCCACCGCTACTCGGCGGTGAAGGACTGCGACGAGATCCTGTACCTCGAAAACGGCCGCGTCGTGGAACGCGGGACGCACGATGAGCTGGTCCGCCGGGGCGGCGCGTACGCGGCGGTGTGGGAAAAGCAGCGGATCAGCGAGAGCCTTGAGCAAGCGTGACGACGAACATGAAAATCAGAAATCTGAATTCAAAAATCAGAAAAGGAAATGCCCGCTTCATTCGACAGCAACGCGCCATCGGCGGCCTGAGTCTGAAGATAAAGGTCGTTTTGAAGTTCTTTCTGATTTCTGATTCCAGATTTCTGATTTACGGAGGACAAATTGGCCGCTGATCCTTACCTCCACTCCGACAAAACCGCCACCTTCCTCGACCGGAAGCTGTGGGCGCGCATTCTGGGGCTGGCGAAAGACCACAAGTGGTTGGCCATCGGATCGCTGGCCCTCCTTGTGGTGGCCGAAGTGCTGCCGTTGTTCCAGCCCCGCATTCTGCGCAGCATGATCGACGGGCCCATCGCCGCGCGCAACCTCGACGGCATCCTCCCCTACCTCCTGTTGTTCGGCGCGGTGGCGCTCGCGGGCGGCGTGCTGGAGTACGCGCGGGCGCTCATGACCCAGCGGCTCGGGCTCGAGGTGATCCACAAGCTGCGCCTGCAGCTGTTCGGGAAGCTCAAGGGCTTCCACATGGACTTTTTCAACCGCACGCCCGTGGGCCGCCTCATGCAGCGCCTGGGCAACGACGTCGACAGCCTGAACGCCATGTTCACCGAAGGGTTGGTCGAACTTTCGGGCGCGTTGCTGATGATCGTGTATGCCATCATCTTCATGTTCGTGCTGGACTGGAAGCTCGCGCTGGCCTCGCTGGTGGTGCTGCCGGGCATGCTTTACGCCACCGCTGTATTCCGCCGCGTCGTCCGCGCCAGCAACGTACAGATCCGCGGGTTGATGGCGGAGATGAACGCGCGCATGCAGGAGAGCCTGGCGGGCGTGAACATCGTGCGCATCTTCGGCCGCGCGCCCGAGATCGAAAAGCGGCTCGACGGCGCGAACCGCGAAACCCGCGACGCGTGGTTTCAGAACGTGCGCTACTACGCCTACTACTTCCCCACCCTGAACACGTTGACCGAACTTTCGCTGGTACTGCTTTTCTTCACGGGCGCGTTCCTGTTCTACGGCGACCAGGTCACCCTCGGCACGCTGGTGGCCTTCTCGTGGTACACGGGCATGTTCTTCCGTCCGTTGCGCGAAATCTCCGACAAGATCACCTCGCTGCAGTCGGCGCTCGCGGCCGGCGAGCGCGTGTTCACCCTGTACGACACCCAGGCCTCCTTGCCCGAAGGGACACGCGCCGCGCTGCCGACCCCGTTCCGCCTGCGATTCGAAAAGGTCTCGTTCGCCTACCCGGGCGGACCGGAGGTGCTCCGCAACGTGTCGTTCGACCTGAAGGAAGGCGAGTCGGTGGCGGTGGTGGGTGCGACGGGCAGCGGCAAAAGCACGTTGATGGCCTTGGCCACCAAGTTCTACCTGCCGACCTCCGGGCGCGTTCTGGTGGGTGATCATGCGGTGGAGGAATACAGCGAGGAGGCCCTGCGCGGGTCCATGGCCCTGATTCCGCAGGACGTTCACCTGTTCTCCGAGTCCATCGCCTTCAACGTGGCGCTCTCGCCCGACTATGACCTGGCGCGCGTGGAGGAGGTGTGCCGCCAGGTGCGCGCTCACGAGTTCATCGCGCGGATGCCCGAAGGCTACCACACGCCGCTTCGTCAGCGGGGCGAGAACCTGTCGACCGGGCAGCGCCAGCTGTTGGCCCTCGCGCGGGCGCTGTACCAGCGGCCGCGCCTCTTGCTCCTCGACGAGGCCACCGCCTCGGTGGACACCGAGACCGAAGCCCTGCTTCAGGAGGCCTTGGGGAAGGTGCTCAAACAGGTGACCACCATCGTGGTGGCCCACCGCCTGTCGACCATCCGCAATGCCGACCGCATTCTGGTGATGCACAAGGGCGAGATCCGCGAGGAAGGCACCCACCAGGAGCTGTTGACCAAGGGCGGCATTTACGCCACGCTGTACCAGCTACAGAATTTCGAAGGCGAGGCGGGGGCGTAAGGCCGAAATGTTGGTTACAGGGGCTGGTGGTTCGTGGGGAGGGGCAAAACCCGAATGGACGACGGGAACCGTCCCTCGTCCGTTGCCACTACCCGTAACCCACTAGCCAAATTCTTCTAAAACGAGGCAATACCACTCCCAAGGCCTACTCAAAACCACCGGGTTTGCCTATCTTTCCCCGCCCGTAGTGTTTTGGAGAGGGATGTCCGAGTGGTTTAAGGTACATGCTTGGAAAGCATGTTTGGAGTAACATCCAACGGGGGTTCGAATCCCCCTCCCTCTGCCAGATTCCAGAGTGTTTTCGTGTTCAAATGGTTGAATTCTCCCTCATGAAGAGGGAAGCGAGGAGCCGGTCATGTCGAAGAACCAGCATCTGTCTGTTGAGGATTGCTACGCCCGCGGTTCGTCCCCGTTCCGTTCGGTGATCATGGCCGCCCAAGAGGCGCGCTTCATCAACGAGCAGTCGAACCTCGGCTACATCAAGCTGTCCGAGAAGCCGACCACCATTGCGATCCACAAGTTCAAGAACAACCGTTTGGCGGTTGAGGAGCCGGAAACCGAGTCGCTCGACTCCTCCGACTCGCTCGATTCGCTCGACAACACGCCGCCGGCGGAGTAGCCCGGTTCCGCCTCAAAGGCGGGAATCGTGATGACACATGAGGGAGCGTCCTGCGGGACGCTCCCTTTTTTGTTTGCCGATCAAACACGGTTTCAGTAGCGCCGGGCGGACGTCTGTGCCTTGGGGCTTTGAACGAATCCACAACTTTCAATGTTTATCCACACCTTTTGGCGTTTAACTCCTTTAGAATAAATGGGTTAAGCGAAGAATCCAAAGCCACAATCGCCCTTGCATTTGACCTATTTTTCGACCGAACAGGTTCAGGGTTAAAACCCATCCTACATACCACCTGCCACGTATCACCTCTATCCTAACACCTTCACGCCTTAAGCCACCCCATGTCCCTCCACAACAAACACATCCTCGTCGGGGTCAGCGGCAGCATCGCGGCTTACAAGGCGTGCGATCTGGTGCAGCGATTGAAGGAGAAAGGGGCGCAGGTGCGCGTGGTGATGACGCACAGCGCGACGCGCATCATTCAGCCCGCCGCCCTGGCGGCGCTGAGCGGACACCCGGTGTTGACGGATGCCTGGGAGGGTGTGGCGGACGGGCGTATTCCGCACATCGACGCGGCACGCTGGGCGGATTTGTTCGTGGTAAGCCCGTGCACCGCCCACACCTTGGCGGAACTCGCGCAAGGCCTCACGGGTTCGCCGGTGAGCATGACAGCCCTTGCTTATGACGGCCCGCTGGCGGTGGCCCCCGCCATGAACACCGTGATGCTGAACGCCGCGCCGGTGCGCGGGCATCTCGACGACTTGCGCTCGCGAGGCGTTCACGTCCTCCCCACCCTGAACGGCGAGTTGGCGTGCGGCGAGGTGGGTGAAGGCAAGCTTACGACGCCCGAGGAGATCACCGCCTATGCGGAGCTGATCCTCGCCGCGCGCGAGCGCCACGAAGGAGCCGTCGGGCTGCCTGACCTCTCCGGCAAAACCGTCGTCATTTCGGGTGGGCATACCGAAGAGCCCCTCGACGGCGTGCGCTTCATCGCCAACCGCAGCAGCGGAAAAACCGCCATCGCCCTCGCCCGCGCCTTCCGCCTCGCCGGGGCGAACGTGCGCCTTGTCCTGGGCCGTGCCGAGGAACCCGAGCCCAACGGCATTCTCCTCGAGCGCGTGACCACCAGTGCGGACTTCCGGAAGGCGCTGCATGCGGCGCAACCTCAAGCGGATGCGATCATCATGGCGGCGGCCATCGCGGACTTCGTGCCCGCGACCGCCGCCGCGGAGGAAAAGTGGAAAGCGTCCCGCGCGCTGAAGGCCTTGAACCTCGCCCCCGCGCCCAACATTCTCGGCGAGCTGGGGACTGCCAAAAAAGCCGGCCAGATTCTCGTGGGCTTCGCGCTGGAAACGCGCGACGCGCTCACCCATGCCCGCGCCAAACTGACCGGGCGACACTGCGACCTGCTGGTCGTGAACACGCCGCTGTCGGGGGGAACCGGGGCGTCGACCCCGTCGGGCTTTGGCGCCGACCAGGTGGAAGCCGCGATCCTCACGGCGACGAGCCCGGTCGAACCCGCACTAGAAATGACCGGCAAGGCCGCGCTCGCGGTGGCCGTGGTCCGCGCGGTCGCGCGCGCCCTGCAATCGGCGGAGACCGGGCGCGCATGAGCGTGGAGGTTCGCAAGACGGCGCGCGATGCCTACCTCGCGTGGCAGGCGGAGATCGGAACCGAAGAGGTTCTTTTGGTCACCCCGCCGCCGCGCCGGGCGGCGGCGGCCTCTCCCGCGCCTGCCTCGCCGGCGTCCCGACCCTCCCCGTCCGGGCCCTCGCGGACGCCCTCACCCGAGGCCGCACGCTCACAACCGGCGGCCTCGGGCCGCCCCGCGCCCGCACCCTTTGTGCCCAATGTTCCGCCGTCGGCGGGTCCCGAGTTCTTCGGCGCGATCGCCGAGCAGCTCAAGCAGGCCGATCGCGCCACCACCCCGGGTCGCCGCCTCCCCCCCACCCAAAAGCCCGACGTGAAGTCGCCCCTCCCGGCGGTCGTCGTGCCCCCGTGGCTGGAGCCCGTGGTGGGAACCAAGGACCTTGAGGCTTACTGGCGCCTGCTCGACGCCGAGGTGCCCCGCTGGTTCCCCGGCGCGTCGGCCCCGGTGGCGCGCGCCTCCGGCCATGCCCTGCCGCGCCTCGCGGTGGTGGAGCTGGCGAGCGCCCCGGAAGGCCCGTTCACCGGCGACGAGGGCGCCCTGCTCGACCGCATGATGACCGCCATCGGCCTGACGCGCGACCAGTTGTACCTCACCAGCCTGATGAAAGCGCCCTTGCCAGCCGGGAACCGCGGGTGGGCCCGCAAGGACACCGCGCGCATGGTGCCGGTGCTCATGCATGAGCTGAAGCTCGCGCAATGCGGCCTGGTGTTGATCATGGGCGAGACCTGCGCGCAGGCGGTGCTGAAAACCGGCCGGGCGATCCCCGACCTGTTGCGTCTGCCGACCGAAACCGAAGGCCTGTCGCTGTCGGCGACCTGGCACCCGGCCGAGGTGAGAGCCGCGGACCAAGCGGCCGCCGCCGCCCCGGACGCCAAGGCCGCGCGCCCCCGCGCCACACAGGCCTGGGAGCACTTGCAATGGCTGCGCGGGCTGCTGCCCGCGCGCTGAGGTGATCCCGAAGGACATCGTCCCCCGGTTCCCCCGACCCCGCCCCCGACTTTTTACGATTCCGTTTTTCGAATCCCACTTCACGTCATTTATCGACCGAGACCTCGATGACCTTCTCCTTCCCTTCAGGCACCGGCAACGCGTCTTCGTCTTCGGGCGGCTTTTCGCCGCGTGACATCGCGGGTCCCGGTGGCGCGAACTCCGGGTCCGCTGCGGGTGCGGCGGGACTGCGCGTGCCGCCCCAGGCGGTGGAGGTGGAAAAGCACGTGCTGGGGGCCATGCTGCTCGACCCCGAGGCCGTGAGCGTGGCTCTTGAAAGCCTGACCGCGGACGACTTCTACCTCGACAAGCACGCGGTGATCTTCGAGGCCATCGCGTCGCTGTTCGAGAAGAACGCGCCCACCGACGTGCTCACGCTCGCCGAGGTGTTGCGCAAGGCGAAAACATTCGACCGCGCGGGCGGCGAAGCGTCGCTGCTGGAGATCTCCGCCGAAGTCGTCTCGTCGGCCAGCATCGTGGAGCACTGCGGCATCGTCAAGGAAAAGTCGATGCTGCGCCGCCTCATCAGCAGCGCCACCAAGATGCTGGAGCAGGCGTACGATACCTCGCAAGACCCCGCCGCCATCATGGATCAGGCCGAGGGCGACATTTTCGCGATCAACGCGGCCAACATCAAGGAGGGGTTCCTCCCCATCAAGCGCATCCTCGCCGACACCTTCAAGCTGATCGAGAGCTACTCGAAGGGCGAGGTGATCGGCGTGCCCACGGGACTCAAGGACCTCGACGAACTCACCTCGGGTTTTCAAAAGACCGACCTGATCATTTTGGCCGGGCGACCCGGCATGGGCAAAACCGCCATCGCGCTGACCATGCTCGCCAACGCGGCCATCGACTACCGCCGCACGGTCGCGTTCTTCTCGCTCGAAATGGGCCGCGAGCAGCTGGTGCAGCGCATTCTGTGCTCGCAGGCCAAGGTGAACATGCACCTCCTGCGCACGGGCAAGCTCTCGCAGCGCGATTACCCCAAGCTCTCGCTGGCCGTTGGCCCCATCAGCGAGGCGAAGATCTACATCGACGACCACCCGTCGCTGAACATCCTGGAGCTGCGCGCCAAATGCCGCCGCCTGAAGGCGCAGCATGGCCTCGACCTGGTGATGGTCGACTACCTGCAGCTGATGAACGGCGTGGGCAAGGTGGAAAACCGCCAGCAGGAAATCTCGCAGATCTCGCGCGGCCTCAAAGGACTCGCCAAGGAACTGGAGATCCCCGTGATCGCGCTGTCGCAGCTCAGCCGCGCGGTGGAAACGCGCGGGGGCGAGGGCGAGCCCAAGCTTTCCGACCTGCGCGAATCGGGCGCCATCGAACAGGACGCCGACATCGTCATGTTCATCTACCGCGACGAGATGTACAAAAAGGAAGCGGAGAAGGGCAAGGCCAAGCTCATCCTGGCGAAGCAGCGCAACGGCCCCACCGGCGACGTTCCCCTCACCTTCGTCTCCGACTACGCCGCGTTCGAGAACTACTCGCCGCGGGATCCGGGGTTCAGCGCGTTTTAAAGGCGGGAAGGGGGCTTGTGGGTCGTGGGTAGTGGCCTAAAAACCGACACCTCTCGTTGTTCGACGAGAAGATTGCAGTGCGTTACCACAACCCACTCGCGACCAGCCACGGGTGACCCACAGTCTGACCATAGCACACAAGCCACTACCCACAAACCACCACCCTTCCATTTCCTCACGCGCTCATCGCTATAACCTCCATGACCTCCCTCCTCGCCAACATCGGACAGGCTGCGCGCTTGTGGGCCGCGCTGGCGGCGCGGCTCCGCTACGTGCCGCGCGACCGCGACCTCACGGTGGCGCAGGTGATGCGCGCCGGGGTGTCTTCGTTGCCGCTGGTGCTGGTGATTTCGCTGTTCATCGGCGCGGTGACGGCCGTGCAGGTGCGCTACCAGTTCCACGGGCTGATCCCCGACACCTTCATCGGCACGGCGGTGGCCAAATTCGTGATCATCGAATCGGGTCCGGTGCTGACGGCCCTGGTTTTGGCCGGGCGCGTGGGCGCCTCCATCGCCGCGGAAATCGCGGCCATGAAAGAGAAGGAGGAACTCGACGCCTATACCGTCCTGGGCCTCGACCCGCTGCGCTTTTTGGGCGTGCCGCGCGTGCTTTCGGGCCTTGTGGCCATCCCCGTCCTCACCATCATTTCCGTGCTGTGCGCCCTCATCGGCGGGTGGCTTCTCTCGCGCCTGAGCTTCGGCCTCACGACTGAAACCTACGTGCAGGGCCTGCGCTTTTTGTTCAACGGCTACGACGTGTTCGTGTCGCTCCTCAAGGCTTTGGTGTTCGGGGGCGTGGTCGCCTTCGCCGGGTACCATGCCGGGCTGCGGGCCGCGCCGGGGGCGCGGGGGACAGGCCAGGCCGCCATGCGCGCCGTGGTGTCAGCCTGCGTGTGGATTTTGGTGCTGGATTTTGTGATCATTTTCGTGATGTACTAAGGACGAGCAGGAGCTCGCCCTTACATCTTGGCCTATAGCCAGCCTATGAGCGCAGCGCCTGCACGGGCGAGCTCCTGCTCGCCCTTTTTCAGGGGCGAATGAGAGTCGCCCTTACACATCCGATACCTAATATTCCAACATCTATGCCCTCGCCCCTCATCAGCCTCTCGGGCCTCCACAAATCCTTCGGGGCGCAGCAGGTGCTGCGCGGGGTCGACCTCAGCGTGGAGAGGGGCGAGACCCTGGTGGTGCTGGGCGCTTCGGGCGGCGGCAAGTCGGTGATCCTGAAGCACTGCATCGGGCTTTTGAAACCTGACGCCGGGACGGTCAGCGTGGACGGCCGGGTCATCTCCTCCCCCATCCTCACGGACGCCCAGACCATCCGCCGCCGCATGGGCATGCTGTTCCAGGGTGCGGCGTTGTTCGACTCCATGACCGTGGGCGAGAACATCCTGTTCGCCGTGCGCGAGCACGACCGCAGCCTGGCCCCTGAGGCCCTGCAGGCGATTCTCGACAAGAACCTCGCGCGCGTGAACCTTCATCCCGACGTGGCCGCGAAGATGCCCTCCGAACTTTCGGGCGGCATGAAAAAGCGCGTGGGTCTGGCGCGCGCGCTGGCGCTGGAACCCGAGATCGTCTTGTACGACGAGCCCACCACAGGGCTCGACCCGGTGACCGCCGGCGTGGTGGACGACCTGATCCGCTCCACCCAGAAAACCCTGGGCGTCACCGGCATCGTGGTGACGCACGATATGGCCTCGGCCTTCAAGATCGCCGACCGCTTCGCGTTCCTGTACGAAGGCCGCATCATCTTCACCGGGACGCCCGATGACCTGCGCGCCTGCACCGATGCACGCGTCCGCGCCTTCATCGGCGGTTGAACCTCGCACCCGCATCACCGGCACCCGGCGGCCTCCCCCGCCCCCTTTCCCGTAGTCCCCGCCGTTGCAATCGGAAACGATTCAGGTGACAAAACATTGCCAGGCGGTCGCATGCGCGGTTTTTGGACGAGCCACCCCTCTCCATCTTGTATCTTCACGCTCGATCAATTTACCGTGCGCCCTTGCGGCTTGCTCCCCTTTCAGATTTCAGGTTTCTGATTTCAAATTTTAGGTCTTCCCATGTCCCTCACCCGCCTTCTCATCTTCCTCGCCATCATTCTCACCGTCCTGGGCTCGGCGCACTTTTACGTGTGGCGGCGCGTGATCGTGCCAGCAGGCCTGCCTCATCCGTGGGGCCGCATCGCCACCCTCGTGCTGTTCGGCATGCTGGTGCTCATTCCCGTGATGTTCATGACGCTGCGCAGCGCGCCGCACTGGTTCGTGAAGCCCGTGGCGTGGACGGCGTTTTTGTGGATGGGCTTTTTCTTTTACCTGTTGGTGTTCGCGCTTTTGGGTGATCTGCTCCGCGGCTCCGCGTGGGCCACGGGACTTCTCCCCAAGGATCCCGAGCGCCGGGGGTTCATCGGCCGGTTGATCGCCGGGGGCGTGGCGCTGGCGGCCTTCACCACGGGGGCGGCCGGGTTGCTTCACGCGGCGCGCGGCCCCAAGGTGAAGAAGCTCACCGTGCCGCTGGCGAACCTTCCACCCGAGGCCTCAGGCTACAAGATCGCGCAGCTCACCGACATCCACATCGGCCCCACCTTGGGCGCGGAGTTTCTGACGACGGTGGTTCGCGACACCAATGCCTTGAGCCCCGACCTGATCGTGATCACCGGCGATCTGGTCGACGGAAACGTCGATCAACTTCGCGAGCGCGTCGCGCCGCTTGACGACCTCAACGCCCCCGACGGCGTTTGGTTCGTGACCGGCAACCACGAGTACTACTCGGGCGCGGACGAGTGGATCGCGCACATCGAGACTTTGGGGGTGCGGACGCTGCGCAACGAGCATGTGGACGTGCGCGGCCTGTTCACCCTCGCGGGCGTGGACGACCACCGCGAGGCCAAGCGTCTGCCGGGGCACGGGGAGGATATCCCCCGCGCGGTCGCCGGACGCGACGCCTCAAAGCCCCTGGTGCTGCTCGCTCACCAGCCGAAGGCCATCGACGAGGCGGCCGCGCACGGGGTGGATCTGCAGCTTTCCGGCCATACGCACGGCGGACAGATCGCCCCGTTCAACTGGCTCACCAAAATCGAGACGCCCTATACCAACGGGCTCTATCAGGTGGGTAAAACGTGGTTGTACGTGAGCCCGGGCACGGGCTACTGGGGGCCGCCCATGCGCATCGGCACCACGTCCGAAATCACCGAAATCACCCTGACCCGCGCCTAAACCGGGACGGGATTCAGCCGGCGGTTTCCGACGAGTCGGAGGCTTCCGTCGCACCGGCGACCTCGGGAACCGTGAGGTTCAGGCCGCGGCGCACGTCCTTCCAGTAGCGCAGCATTTTGTCGCGGATGGCCGCGGCGCCGTGGCCGGTGATGGCCTCCTTAACCGGGCCCACCTCCACCAGCTCGTTGTGCGCCCCGCCGCATTCCACCAGGCCCACGGGGCCTCCCGAGTAGATCAGGTTGCAGAAATTGAACGAGCAGCGGATGAAATGCCGCCCGGAGATCGCCACGTTCTCGGCCAAAAACTCGCGGCCTTCGATGATCTCCAGCCCGGGCGCCGGGCGCAGGCCCGGCTCGTTCGGTGAGGATTCAGGGGCGGAACCATGAGGGGACGCGTGCTGGTCGGACATGGAGGGAAAGGTACTTCTTTGGAACTAACGACACTGACGCGTTCAGGTGACTCCGGACCAGTACCCAATACCCAGTACCAGGATATCCTCCTCTACTGCTGACCACCCCTCACCCACTCCGCATATTTCCGGACGGCTTCCGTCGCGGCCGCGGTGAGGTCGGCCTGGGGCCGCGCGAAAGGGGGTGACTTGGCCGCAAGGCCGAGCAGATCGTGGAGCACCTGAACCTGACCCGTGGTGCCCTCACCCGCGCCGATGCCGATGGTCGGCACGGCGACCGCGTTTGTAATCACGCGCGCGGTGTCGGCGTCCACGTTCTCAAGCACCATGGCGCAGACTCCGGCCTTCTCGATCGCCTGAGCTTCGACGAGCAGGCGCGCGCGGTCCTCCGCAGCGAGGCCCACCTTGCGGAACGATGTGGCGGTTTGCGGCAACACGCCCAGGTGACCGATCACGGGAATTCCGGCGGCCAAAAGCGCGGCGATCACCCCGGTTTGCGGGCCTTCGAGTTTCACGGAATTGGCGCCCGCTTCAACGAGACGGGTGGCATTGCGCACGGCGAGCTCCACCGTGGCGTCCGCGCCGTAGGGTAGATCGATGCACACGTGGGTCGAAGGAGCGCCCCGGCGCACGGCGGCTCCGAACAGTTCCATCTCGGCCATTCCCACATCGCGTGTGGTTGGCAGCCCCAGCACCACATTGGCGAGCGAATCCCCCACCAGAATCACGTCGACTCCGGCCTGCTCCACGATGCGGGCGAAGGCGAAATCGTAAGCCGTGCAGACGACGAGAGGGGCTTTGCGGGTTTGGGGGAACCGGGCGAGGTCTTGGGCGCTGAGCATGGCGAAAAAGGTAGGAAGCGCGTCGCTCGAACCTATCTTTCCCCTCCATGCCCGCCCCCGCCCCGTTCTTCACGCTCGAGACCACCTCCCCCGCTTCCAAAGCCCGTGCGGGCGTGGTGCGCACCGCCCACGGCGATATCCCCACCCCGGTGTTCATGCCCGTGGGCACCGCCGGGGCCGTGAAAGCCCTCTCGCCCCAGCGCGTTGAAGAGACAGGCGCGAACATCATTCTGGGCAACACCTACCATCTGTACCTGCGCCCCGGCACAGACCTCATCGCCCGCGCCGGCGGTCTCCACCGCTTCGCGAACTGGAAACGCGCCATGCTCACCGATTCGGGCGGGTTTCAGGTGTGGAGCCTTGAGACCTTGCGCAAGATCAGCGAGAAGGGCGTGGAGTTCCGGTCGCACATCGACGGGTCGAAGCACCTGTTCACCGCCGAGTCGGTGATGGAAGCCCAGCGCAAGATCGGCGCGGACATCATCATGGCGTTCGATGAATGCACCCCCTACCCCGCCACCCCCGCCGAAGTGCAGAAGTCGCTGGGGTACACCCAGCGGTGGACCGAGCGGGCGGTGGAGTGGCTGGCCCAAAACCCGCCCCTGCACGGGTACGAACAGGCGTTCTTCGGCATCGTTCAGGGCGGGATGCATCTGGAATCCCGGCACGCGGCGATCGAGCACCTCGCGCCCCTCGACTTGCCCGGCTACGCGCTGGGAGGCTTGAGCGTGGGCGAGCCCGCGGCGGTGATGTACGAAGTGGCGGAGTACTGCACGCCGCTGATGCCGGCCCACAAGCCTCGCTACGTGATGGGTGTGGGCACTCCGACAAACCTTTTGGAGTTGATCGAGCGGGGCGTCGATATGTTCGACTGCGTGCTGCCCACGCGCAACGCGCGCAACGGAACGGTGTACACGTGGGACGGGGCGCTGCATTACAAGGCCGCCCGCTACGCACAGGATCTCGACAAGCCGTTCGACGAGCGGTGCGGCTGCTACACGTGCCGCAATTTTTCGCGCGCGTACCTCCGCCACCTGTTCGTGGCCGGCGAGTTTTTGGCCTTCGAACTCGCGAGCCTGCATGTGCTCACGTTCTACCAAGACCTGATGAAGGAAGCCCGCGCGCGGATTCTGGCGGGCACGTTCGAGGGGTGGAAGGCCGATCTGGTGGCGCGCTGGGCCAAACCCGCTGCTTGAAGGACCCCCTCGGTCTCGACCTCCGCTGATAAGGCCGTCCCAATGGAACCTTCCCATGGGGGAAGCTTTTCTTGGGGACAAAGTGCGCGCCACACTTTCTGAAAACCCATCTTTGCAAGGCCTGAACGCCGGCCTGCTTGTAAATTACCGCCATCGTGGCCCGACTTTGGGTTCGCCGTATTCTTTGGTCTTGCCCCCGTCCTTGTCCTCAGGATGTCCCATGCTCCCGACCTCGTTGCTTGCCTTCACCCTGCCGCTCGCATTCCTGACCCTGCACACCACGGCAGCTGCCCAACATGAAGGTCACGCCGGCCACACCATGCCGGAAGACACCGCGCAGGTGATCGCCACGTCGCCAGAGCAGGATGCTCACGCAGGGCATGGAGCAATGGCAGCAACGGGTGACCACAGCAGTCATGCCGCACATGCGATGCCTGACATCCTCGGTCAGCCCTTGGGTTCCGGAACCGCCTGGCTGCCCGCGGGCACCAATGTTCACGAGCACGCGCTTCACTTCAAACGGGGTGACTGGACGCTGATGGCGCACGGCGAAGCCGTGCTGCGCTACAGCAGCGTGAACCTCAACAACAAAACCAAATGGCGCAGCGATTCGACGCGCACGGGCGGCCTCAGCGACTATCCCGAACTGGAGCGCGGCGGGCGCATGATAGACATGCCCAACTGGGCGATGGTGTCGGCGGAGCGGCTCACACCCTGGGGCGGCACCTTGCTGTTGCGCACCATGCTCTCGCTCGACCCCGCCACCGTGGGGCGCGAGGGCTACCCCTTGCTGTACCAAACCGGCGAGGGACTCGTCGACCGTCAGCACCCCCACGACCTGTTCATGGAGCTCGGCGCTTTGTACGCACACCCCATCACCGACAACCAAAAGGCCTTCGCCTATGTGGGTCTGCCCGGTGAACCGGCCCTGGGCCCGACGGCATTCATGCACAGGCCGTCCATCGGCGGCAACCCCGATGCGCCCCTCGGCCACCACTTTCAGGACGCCACCCACATCACCCACGGCGTGCTGACCGCGGGCTACGTTTTTTACCAAACCAAGCTGGACGCCTCGTGGTTCCGCGGGCGCGAGCCCGACCAGGACCGCTGGGGCATCGACGCCGGGGCGTTGAACTCGTGGAGCGTTCGCCTCACCCAGAATTTCCGGAACGTTTCTCTGCAGGCGTCCTACGCCCACATCACCGACCCCGAGGGCACCGGCGGGCATGACGACGTGCAGCGCACCACGGTGTCGCTCACACGCCACCGCACCTTCCGCCCCGCCGACCCGGTTCGTCATGCGAATACCGTGGTGTGGGGCATGAACGCCGGGCATCACGGGTCCATCGCCAATTCGGTGCTGCATGAAAGCAGCCTCACGGGAAAACGCTGGCAGCTGTGGAGCCGCTGGGAGGTGCTGCAGCGCGAGGGCGTGGAGCTTGATCTGGAACCCGCGGACGTGGAGGCCCAGTATTGGGTTTACGGCTTCGCCGTGGGCGCGGGGGGCGTGGTTTACCGAGTGGCCGGGACGGAATTTTTCCTGGGAGCGCAGGGTGGCTTGAACCTGCACGATGATGCGCTGGAGCCGTACTACGGGCGGTTTCCGCTGTCGGGGCAGGTGTTTCTCAAGATCCGGCCGGCGTCGCTGCTCGCCGCGAAAAACTGATCAGGGTTTGACGCGTCCGCGCCAGCGCAACACGCGTCCCACCACATAAAAAACCAGGCCGGCGGCCATCAGGTAATTGCCGATGCTGCCGTACAGCATGGGGTTGGCGCTGCGCGGGGCGTAGTAATAGGTCGCGCCGGCCAGCAGGATGATCACGAATCCGGCGATCATGTAGCGCCAGCCCATTTTGGCTCGCGGTGACTTTTCGGGGGCCGTGGTCTCTGAGGCGGAGTTTGTCATGCGGGGGAATTTACAAACAGCACCACGCCGGCGCCACACCGACAT